>Ga0190359_1001607_pt1 | contig 14099 bp, 13 predicted proteins | sample 48721823_MG_FD_161269 | JGI IMG/M metagenome (GOLD analysis project Ga0190359, IMG submission 161269) | Hydrothermal vent microbial mat bacterial communities from Southern Trench, Guaymas Basin, Mexico - 4872-18-2-3_MG | ecosystem: Environmental > Aquatic > Marine > Hydrothermal vents >... | reverse complement strand
CCGTCCTTCAGTCTTAACCCTAAATTCCTTTTTTCATACAAATGATATAAGGAGGATTCAATGAGACGGAACAGAATTTGGCTATTGATAGGGGCTCTTTTCCTGGGATTTCTTGCCCTTCAGCCGGCGCTTGCTGCTGAAAGAACTGTTGAGCTTCGTGTGCCGGGGTGCGCATGACCCGATACTGCAGAGCAGGTAAGGTTATCTGCAATGAGCGTAAAGGGCGTGCTTAAGACAAAAACCGATCTTGAAAAGCACACAGCCACCATCACCTTTGATGACACCAAGACAAGCCTTGAGAAAATCAAGGAAAAGCTTGCCGATGACGGTTACCCGGTTATAGGGCAGCCGAAATGGATAAAATAAGCATTATCCTCTCATGGTGTGGGGAAGGAAAAGGGCTATCTGGGGGAAAACAACAAGTAGGATAATGCATGCAAGCATCGCAAACCAGAAGGGAATAATCCCCCGGAAGATGGTGTACATGGGCACCTCCTTTGCAATGCCGCTAATGATGAACACGTTTATCCCAACCGGAGGCGTGATAAGGCTCATTTCCATTACTAGCGTAATGATCACTCCGAACCAGATGGGGTCAAAGCCCATTTCAAGCACCATTGGATAAATGATGGGGATTGTGAGGACCATGATGGCAAGGCCTTCCATGAAGCACCCCAGTATTATGTAAGCAATGATAATAAGCGAGAGAATCACGTAGCGGTTCAACCCGGCATGCATGGCAAAAAGGGAGAGCTGATCAGGGATCTGGCTGACTGTCAGGAAATAGCCGAAGATGCTCGCACCTATCAGTATCAGGAACACCATGGCGGTTGTGCGCGCTGTCTGGCCAAGAGATGCCGTGAGGTTCTGCCAGGTTAATCTCCCCTTTGCTATGGTGATGAGAAAAGCTCCAAAGGCCCCCACACCCGATGCTTCCGTTGGTGTGAACCAACCCGCGTAAAGTCCTCCTATCACCAGCACAAAGAGAAGGAAAATACCCCAGGTGCCTTTTAGGGAGAAAATTCTTTCCTTCATGGAAAAGCCTGGTCCGGGCGGACCAAGCCCTGGATCAAGCTTTGTCATGATGTATATTGTCTGCAAAAAGAGCAGTGTCAGGAGGAGGCCCGGCAGGATGCCGGCGATAAACAGGGTGGCAATCGGCTGCTGGGTCAAGATACCGTAAATTATCATTACGGTGCTCGGGGGAATAAGGATCCCCAGGGTTCCTCCTGCTGCAATGCATCCGGTGGCAAGTGAGTCATCGTAGTTAAAGCGTTTCATCTCAGGGAGTGCGACCATTCCCATGGTTGCCGCAGCAGCAAGCGAGGAGCCTGAAATTGCCGCAAACCCGCCGCATGCCCCTATGGTGGCCATGCTTAGTCCGCCGGGCAGGAACCCGATCCATTTATAGACGGTCTGGTAGATTTCTGAGCCCATCCTGGAGTGATTGGCGAATTGGCCCATGAGAATAAAGAGCGGAATGACGGTAAGGCTGTAAGTGCCCCCTATCTTGAAAGGCTCCATTCCAAGTATGGTAAAACTCGGCTTCAAGGAGCCCAGCAGGGCAAATCCCAAAAACCCCACCACGGCCATGCTTAACCCGATTTGCATGCGCATGGCAAGGAGCAGGAAAAGAAAAAGGATTCCGATACCGCCGATGGTTACAGGATTCATGGTTTTACCGCCTTCTTAAGGGCCAGGGTAAACTTGATAAAAAGGGCAATTCCAAAAAGAGCCCAACCTGCGGCCACCACATAGACAAAAGGGTATACAGGCAACCAGAGATCCTGGGACACTTCCCCGCTGGCCCTCATCCTTTCAGCGTACACCACGGTGGACCATGTCATGAGGAGGCTCAGCAAGAAGCATGAAATCTGCGTTATAAGATCAAAGAGAGCCTGGCCTCGGGGGCTGAATCTGCTAACGATCAGGTCAACCTTAACATGGCCGTCCATTAGTTCTGTCTGGGCAAGGGAGAAAAAGATAAGGACCAGGAGCATAAACTGCGTGAGTTCGACAGTTCCCAGGATGGAGTGGTTGAATACTTTCCTCATGAACACGTCAGCAACCGTGAGGAGCATCATAAAAAAAAGAGCTCCCCATGCAATTCGGCTTACCGCGCTGCAAAGATGGGAAACCAATTTAACAGCGCCACGAGTTGTATACTCTTTTTCCATACGGAAACGTACCTTGTGGTTATGGAACCTTTCCTTTCGTTCCAAGCCTCCCGGGCTGGTGTTCTTAGTGACTTATCCATGGGGGATTCTCGCCCCCTCCGCTGTTCCAGGCACTCACCAGGTAGATCACCACTCTGGTCAAGGGCAGTATCTCCAGACGCGGGGAGAAAGCGCCTGATTTCCTGTATAGGCGAGCGCCTGGCCAGGGCTTCCCCCACTGATAAGTCACAAAAACACGGCGCCCTCCCGCCGGTCACTCAGAAAAGGTTCCACAACCCTCATTGGTCCATCGCCTGTTAGTTTCTCAAAGCGTAGAAACGCCCGGGCAGGGGAGTTCCAGCAGAGGTTACTCGTTCTCGCGAGCTGATTTCAGGGCAGCATTGAGGATCTTTTTCGCAGGGAGCCCTTTCCCGGACATCTCGCTGACCCAGTCGCTCTGCATGACTTTGAGCTTTTGCATAAATTCTTGCCGCTTTGCATCTGAGAGCTTAATGATAGTGATCTTCCCGCGCCTCTTGATCTCCTGTGCCACTTCCTGATCCTCCTGGTCATACACGCGCGCTGCATGAAGGCCCCATTGCTTGCCTGCCGCCTGGTCTATTGCTTTCTTGGCAAAATCGGGAAGGGAAGCGAATTTTTGCTTGTTCATAACCACCGCCATCGAGGACACGTACATCTTGACCTCGGTTATGTACTTTACCAGGTCAAAGAGCCGGAAATCTTTTACAGCACTATAAGGTGTGAGCATGCCGTCAATGACGCCTTTTTCAAGGGAAATGGTCAGCTTGGAAATAGGCATTCCGACAGGGTTGGCACCCAGAAGCTTGAGTGCCTTGCTCATGTAAGCTGAAGGGGCGCGCATTTTCATGCCGTGAAGATCAGAGATCTCATATATGGGCTTGTTCACAGAGTGGAGCTGTCCTGTGCCGCATGAGTAAAACCAGAGCACCTTGTAGTCCTTGAAATCTTCGGCAAGGTAGTCGTCGTAGAGGTCATAGATCACTTGGGTGGCGTGAAGCGCACTGTGAACCATGAAAGGAAGGTCCATAACCGACATGTGCGGGAACCGGCCGGTTGTATAAGAGGGGATAATAAATGCAATATCCGTAATTCCCGAGGTGACGGCATCCGGAAGCTGCTTCGGGCCACCCAGGGCTCCCCCGGGGTATATCTTGATCTTCACCCTGCCGCCGGTGAGTTCCTCCACCTTCTTTGAAAAAGGAACAAAGGATTTTCGGTGCTGGATATGCATCGGAGACATGAAGTGCGCCATCTTCAACTGGATAGTCTCACATCTGGCCTGATGCGCAAGGAAGGGGACGGAGCAAATAACGAAGGAAAAAACCAGGAGCCAAAGAAATAACCTTTTCATGATCATACCCTCCTCATTTTCTTGGTTAACGAGTTTTCCCCACTACCTTATGGCGCCCCAATCAGAGCGCCGGGGTAAAGCCTGGTTAATTGAAAGAGCAATAGTTGACACTGTAAATGATAAGAATGACAAAGAAGAGGCCGATTTGAAATTCTTCCACCTGTTTTCAAGATTTTACCTACGTCTTTAAGCTGGTCATGTCAAGTTTTTTGACGCTGCCCGGGGCCGTAAATTCCCGCGAAGGCCCTGCGGGGAGCGGCTACCCACGCGCCAAACGCTGCTCCAATGCCCACAGCACCTTCCAGGAGCCCGTAAATCAGCCCAAAGACCTTACCTTGAAAAGATCGGCGGCAGCAGCCATGAACATCGGTGCGGTTGACCCCCACCCGATCCCGAAAAAGATAAAGAATGGGTAAACAAGCGCTTTTTTGCCTGCGCTGCCCACCAGTAGCAACGAAGCCCCGCCTGCTGCGTTGCGCTGCATCTCTACTCACTGAGGCGTACCTCTGCGTACGCGTCATTCCTGAAAATGTGCGCCTTGCATCCGGAACTTTTCCGAAACCATCTGCCTTCGGGCGCTTCTACGAGTTAGTAATCTTGGGGGTCCTTTTGTAAGGCTCATGCCCTTTTCCCCCGGGAAACAGTCAAAAACTATAGTCCAGGGAAAGAAACAAAGGCAAGCCTTTTCCCCTCCCCCCGGCGAACAAGTGTCTTGACAAATCCCGCCCGTGAGGTGATTATACTTCAGGTATTCAGCAATAGGTTAAAGGCTCTAGTTTGAGAAAGCGGTTCTCTCAAAGACCAAGATAGGCTGTATTCATGAAAGAGAGGTGCTAAATGAGGGTTTTGGTGAGCGATCCCCTTTCGGACGTTGGGGTAAAGATTTTTGAAGAAACTCCCGGCATTGACGTTGATGTTAATACGGGCCTTACCCAGGAGGAACTCAAAGGAATTATAGGCCGCTATGACGGGCTGGTGATTCGGAGCGCTACGAAAGTGACTGCGGATATTATCGGTGCGGCAGATAAGCTTAAAGTGATCGGGCGTGCGGGCATTGGCCTCGACAATGTTGATATTCCGGCTGCAAGCCAGAGGGGAATCGTTGTTATGAACACCCCTGAGGCAAATACCATAACTACGGCAGAGCACACTATCGCGATGATGATGGCCCTTTCCCGAAACATACCCCAGGCAACCGCTTCACTCAAGGAGGGGAAATGGGAGAAGAAAAAACTCCAGGGGCGGGAATTGTTCAACAAGACTCTGGGACTGATCGGGGCAGGGCACATAGGAAGGATTGTGGCTGACAGGGCAAAGGGTATGAAAATGAAGGTTATTGTCTACGACCCCTATATTAAGCCTGAGGCGCTAGAAAAGCTCGACCTGGAACCGGTTTCTTTTGATGAACTGCTGAGAAGGGCGGACTACATAACAGTTCATACTCCAAAAACAGATGAAACCACCAACATGATTAACCAGCATACGATCGCCAAAATGAAAAAAAGGGCCATGGTAATAAACTGCGCCCGCGGCGGCATTGTGAAAGAAGATGATCTGTACGAAGCTCTTAACTCCGGCCACCTGGGAGGAGCTGCGCTTGACGTTTTCTCAAAAGAACCCCCCGGAAAAACAAAACTTATGGGGCTGCCCAACTTTATCTGCACTCCGCATCTAGGGGCCTCAACCAAGGAGGCGCAGGAAAACGTGGCAAAAGACGTGGCCAAGCAGGTGGTGGATTACCTGTTGCACGGAACGGTCAAAAATGCGGTGAACGTGCCCAGTATCAGCGCCGAGCTTATGACCATTCTTCGGCCTTACGCTGTTTTGGCAGAAAAAATGGGTTCGTTGCAGACCCAGCTAACCGACAGCGGAATAGTGGAAGCCCAGATCAACTATGCAGGAAAAATTACGGAGTATGATGTCACGCCTCTGACAACGGCTATGCTAAAAGGGCTTCTTACTCCCATTGTCAAAGATGACGTTAATTTTATCAATGCGCCCTACATAGCCTCCGAGAGGGGAATAAAGGTAGTAGAGTCCAAGACCAGCACCTCGGAGGATTTCTCAAGCCTGATAATGCTCAGGGTAAAGTCCCTTGAGGGTGAAAACATTGTTTCAGGTACCATATTCGGTAAGACAATGCCGAGGATTTTGCGTATCAATAATTTTTACCTTGAAGCCATCCCCGAGGGACATATCCTCTTCATTCGAAACAAGGATGTTCCCGGGGTGATAGGTCGTATTGCTTCAAAGCTGGGCGAGCACAAGGTGAACATAGGGCGAATGCAGGTTGGGGAGGAAAAAGAAAAAAAGCAAAATGTAATTCTCCTGACCACCAATGTTCCTGTGAGTGACGATATTCTCAAAGAAGTTCGCGAGCTGAAAGATGTTTTTTCAGCCAGAAGAATCTTTCTGTAAAAGGGAGAATAACCATGGCGGAAGAGGAAAAGGGATTCGTTATAAAGGACAGAAGGTCATTTGATGAAAAAGGCGAATTAAAGGAAGAAAAAAAGGAGGAAGCTGCAGCGAAGGAGAGGAAACAAGAGAGCAGGGAACCCCAAAAAGAAGAGAGGCAAAGAGCCCCTCTCCCTGAAGTCAACTTCAACTCCCTCATATTCAGCCTCAGCTCCTCAGCTCTTTTGCACCTCGGGGAAATCGCCGATCCTCAGACCGGCCAGAAAAAGAAAGACCTCGCACTTGCCAAGCACACAATTGACACCATTGCCATGCTGGAAGAAAAAACAAGAGGGAACTTGGACGAGGAGGAGAAAAGGTTTTTGGCAAGCATTCTCACCGATCTCAGGTTGCGTTTTGTAAAAGCCGCAAAGTAGACCCCTTCCGGGCAACAAGCCTGAACCGGAAAAGGTTTCATGACCCTCCAAGCGCGTGAACAGCCAACTTATAAAACGAGGGCTCCGGCCAAGCTGAATATTCGCCTCAAAATTACCGGCACGAGGGCCGACGGGTACCATGAGCTTGTATCCATCATGGTTCCCATTACCCTTTTCGACTTCCTGGAGATTAGGAAGAAACGCTCACCGGGAATTGAGCTGGCATGTGAAGGTATCCAGGCTCCAGGGGGCGAAAAAAACCTTGTATTTAGAGCTGCCTCATCTTTTTTCTCAAGATCCGGAGTTTCGGGGGGGGTCTTTATTAAGCTGGCCAAGAATATCCCTGTTGCGGCCGGGATGGGAGGTGGGAGCAGCGATGCGGCCGCCACCCTTTTGCTCCTAAATGATATATTTGAAAAACCTCTTTCAACCAAAGAACTCCACACGCTGGCTCTGGAGCTGGGGGCGGATGTCCCGTTCTTCCTGCTGTGTAAGCCATGCCTTGCCCGGGGAATCGGAGAAATTCTGGAACCCCTTAACCACTGGCCCAGTACCTGGTACGTAGTCATAACACCACCCGCACAGGTTCCAACAGCATGGGCATATGCTAACGCCAAATTGGAGTTGACAAAAGACGAGTATATCTTTATACATAAAAAGTTGAGGGACGAACAAATAGTAGTCTCTAGTGTCCTCGAAAACGACCTGGAAAAGGTTACTTCCGCCCGTTTTCCGATAATTCACGAGATCAAGGAGCTGCTCCTGGAGGCCGGGGCGGAAGGGGCCCTGATGACCGGAAGCGGGCCGAGCGTTTTTGGTGTTTTTGCCTCCTCAAAAAGAGCTCACCAGGCCAGAGAGAGGTTATTTCCCAAGAATCTGGGCCGGGTGTTCGTGGCAACGGAGTGGCGGCGGCGATAAGGATACTTTGGAAAACAAAATTCGGTGTCTGAAACGCTGGGGTGTCGTCAAGTGGTAAGACACGGGCCTTTGGAGCCCGCATTCGGAGGTTCGAATCCTCCCACCCCAGCCACGGGTAAAAAGAGATGAGACTTTTTGGCGGCACGTCGAACCCGCGTTTGACTGAAGAGGTGTGCGAGTATCTTGGCATCCCTCCGGGAAAAATAGTTGCCAAGACGTTCAGTGATGGGGAAACTCAGGTTGAGATCCGGGAAAACGTGAGGGGGAAGGATGCCTTTGTTCTTCAATCCACATGCACGCCCGTCAACGACAATCTAATGCAACTGCTCATTATTATGGATGCTCTTCGAAGAGCATCTGCCAAGAGAATAACCGCAGTTATTCCATACTATGGATACGGGAGGCAGGACAGAAAGGTAAAGCCGAGGGTTCCGATCAGTGCAAAGCTGGTAGCTGACCTGATCACTGTGGCAGGGGCGAACCGGGTGGTTTCAATGGATCTTCACGCAGGGCAGATCCAGGGATACTTTAATATACCGGTGGATAATATCTTTGCCGCACCACTACTGCTCAAACACATTCGGACTCACTTTAAGGACGATTTGGTGATCGTCTCCCCCGATGCCGGTGGTGTGGAAAGAGCCCGCGCTTTTGCAAAACGCCTTGATGCGTCTCTTGCCATTTTCGATAAAAGAAGGGATGCGCCGAACGTCTCAGAAGTCATGAACATCATAGGAGAAGTGGAGGGAAAAACAGCGGTAATTCTGGATGACATGGTCGATACGGCGGGAACACTCACCCAGGCTGCCGAAGGCTTGAAAAGCAGAGGCGCCAAGAAAATATATGCCTGCTGTACCCATCCGGTACTCTCAGGCCCTGCTATTGAAAGAATTGAGGCGTCCCCCATAGACCAACTGGTGGTGACCAATACAATTCCCCTCAGCGATGAAGCAAAGAAATGCACCAGGATAGAGGTGCTTTCTGTAGCCGAATTGCTGGGTGAAACCATCAAGAGAATTTACAATTCAGATTCAGTAAGTACCTTATTTGTTTAATTTGTTTGCAAAAACGCCTTCCTGTGGGGGCGTTTTGTTTTGATGAGGCGCTCTTTTTGTGATAAAAAGTTAATTTCTGCCGTGGGCTTCTCAAGGCCCCTCAAGTGGCCAGGGGATTGGGAAGCAGGCGCGTACATTTTTGGAGGTATTAGATGGCTCAGACCATTTTATCTGCCCGCATAAGAGAGGATAAGGGCAAAGGTGTTGCCAGAAAGCTCAGGAGAGCAAAGCAGGTTCCAGCCGTTTTTTATGGGCCAAACACCACACCACTCAAACTCGTTGTGGACGATGGTGATCTTAAGGCAATTTTGAGAGAAACCAGAGGAGAAAACGTGCTGCTCCAGCTTCAAATAGAATCAAAGAGCGGCACCGACACCAAAACGGTGATGCTAAAAGAGCTCCAGACCGATCCCATAAAGCCGGTTTACCTTCATGCCGACTTCTACGAGATCTCGATGGACAGGGAACTGACCCTTGAAATTCCCATTCACTTGATAAACACTCCCGTAGGGGTGACCAGGGGAGGAATTTTGCAGCAGGTCAGAAGGGAGCTAAATGTCTCCTGCCTCCCGGGCAAGGTTGTAGAGTTTATTGAGGTGGATGTTTCCGGCCTTGATATAGGAGATGCGGTTCATGTGAGCGACATTAAGCTGCCCGAGGGCATCAAGAGTAACGAAGAACCCCATCTGACCGTGGCGGTGGTAAGTGCTCCAACTGTCACTGCGGAAAAAGTGGAAGAAGAGGAAGTTGTGGAGGAAGAAGAGGCTCCGGAGACGGAAGCAGCGGAGAGTGACACTGAGTGATGGGTTTGTGCAAAAGCGGAAACGGTGGAACACTGAAAGCTCGGAAGTCTATCTAATTGCCGGCCTCGGGAACCCCGGGCTCAGGTACAAAAACACCAGGCACAACATAGGGTTCAGGGTTATTGGTTTATTAGCCAGCAAGCTCGGGATTCGCCTTAGCAGCAAGCGTTTCCACTCAAAGAACGGCAGGGTGAGATTCGCGGGAAAAGAAGTTATTCTTCTTTGCCCGCAAACATACATGAATGAAAGCGGTAGGTCTATAAAGGCCTGTGTCGATTTTTTTTGCCTGGACACAGAAAAGCTTCTTGTTCTTCATGACGACATTGACCTTCCCCTTGGAAGAATAAGAATCGCAAGGGATGGAGGAAGTGGGGGGCATAGAGGAATCATATCTATTATTGAACATTTGGGCACCCGGGAGTTTGCGCGGGTGAGGATAGGTATTGGCCGGCCCCGATACGGGGAGGCCATTGAGGCCTTCGTTTTGAGTCCCTTTTACGAAAACGAGAAGAGCGTTGTGGAAAAAGTAGTAGAGTTGTCCGCTCAGGCCTGCGAAGCTTTTGTTCGTGAAGGGTTGCAGTCGGCGATGAATCACTTCAATTGCCAAAATCTAGCAGATGAGGAGGTAACAAACTGATGCAGGGATTAACGTGGGTAGCTCCCTTTTTAGGGATCGTAGGTCTTATAATTGCTTATCTGATTTATCTTTATGTTAAGAGACAGCCGAATGGCACGCCTCTCATGCAGGATCTTGAAGGCATGATTCATTCTGGAGCCATGGCATTTTTGAAAAGGGAATATTCGGTTCTTTTGGGCTTTATTGCGGCTGTTTTTGTTCTGTTGTTGATCTTTATCCACTGGAGGACAGCCGTCGCCTTTGCAACCGGAGCATTTTGCTCCATGTTTGCCGGTTTTTCAGGAATGACCGCGGCCACCAGGGGAAATTCTCGCACTGCAGAAGCAGCTAATAAGTATGGCCAGGCAAAGGCACTTAACGTGTCCTATTTCTCGGGATCGGTCATGGGTTTGGCAGTGGCAAGTCTTGGACTCCTGGGGCTTGGCTTTTGGTTCTGGATGTACGGAAAGGACCCCAATAGCGCTCAGTATATTAACGGCTTTGCCATGGGGGCAAGTTCCATCGCGCTTTTTGCGCGTGTCGGAGGTGGAATTTACACAAAGGCCGCCGATGTTGGTGCAGACCTGGTTGGCAAGGTGGAGGCAGGTATTCCTGAGGATGACCCCCGCAATCCCGGGGTGATCGCAGATAATGTGGGCGATAATGTGGGCGACATTGCAGGCATGGGTGCCGATATTTTCGAATCTTACGTCGGATCTGTCGTGGCAACTATAGCAATCGGGGCCACTCTGGCTGTCACGCCTCAGTTTCTTGATAAGTTTCCCATACTGAAAGGGCTTGACCCGGTGGCAATAAAACTAAAGTTCATGGCCACACCCATTCTGGTCGTAATAGCAGGGCTGCTCAGTTCGTTTGCAGGGGTTTTTTCCATAAAGGCGTTTCAGCGAGGAAACCCTGCAGCAGCCCTTCGTTCCACAACGTTTGTGGCTGCGGCCATATTTGTGGTGTTAACAGCGATTATTATAAAGTCAATCGGCATGCCGTGGGGAGCGTTCTGGGCCATATTTTCAGGCCTTCTTTGCGGAATAGCGATCGGCCTGCTGGCTGAATACTATACATCAGGTCCGCCTGTCAGGCACATTGCCAGGCAGTCGGAGACAGGCCCTGCGACAGTCATTATTGCCGGCCTGGCCGTGGGTATGCGGTCCACTTATCTGCCCATACTTGGCATTTGCGTAGCTACCTTTATAGCATTTAAAACTGCAGGGATTTACGGTATCGGCCTTTCAGCCGTAGGCATGCTGGCCACCGTGGGTGCAACCATGACTGTTGATGCTTACGGGCCAATAGCCGACAATGCAGGAGGGATTTCCGAGATGGCTGGACTCGGGCCTGAAACGCGCAAGATCACGGATAGCCTGGATGCCCTTGGCAATACGACCGCTGCGATCGGCAAGGGCTTCGCAATCGGCTCTGCCGCCCTGACAGCCCTGGCGCTGTTCGTGGCCTACACACAGGCAGCCGGCTTGAGTTTTGAGCAGCTAAGCATCATGAATCCTTACGTGGTGATCGGAGCCTTTATAGGAGCCATTGTGCCGATGTTATGTGCAGCACTCACAATGACTTCTGTCGGGGAAGCTGCTTTCAGCATTGTTGAAGAGATCAGGCGCCAGTTCAGGGAAATCCCGGGGCTGCTTGAGGGGAAAGAAGGTGTCAAGCCTGATCCTGCCACATGCGTAACTATTGCAACAAACGCGTCGCTCAGGAAAATGGTGGCTCCAGGATTGGTGGCGGTTCTGACACCGGTGGCTGTGGGCATTTTTCTCGGAAAACAAAGCCTTGGGGGAATGCTCCTCGGCGCCACCATCATGGGCGCATTCCTGGCGCTCTTTATGGCAAACAGTGGGGGCGCTTGGGACAATGCAAAAAAGTATATTGAAGCAGGCAATCTGGGAGGCAAGGGATCGGACAATCACAAGGCTGCCGTGGTCGGGGATACGGTCGGTGACCCCTTTAAGGACACCTCCGGACCGGCCATGAATATCTTGATTAAGTTGATGTCGGTGGTGTCCCTTGTGATAGCGCCGATATTGCCTGCAGTTGGCATTTTCCTGCTATTGGGGTAAAATATGCTATGGGAGGCTGGTTTGAAACAGGGAGGCAAACGGTTGCTTCCATGAGAGGAGTTAGGTTTGATGTTTAAGATAGGTGATTTAGCGGTTTATCCGGCACATGGGGTAGGGGTTATTGAAAGGATAGAAACTAAGGAAATCTCGGGCTCGAGCCAGGATTTTTATGTAATGCGCATCCTGGAAAACGACATGATCATCATGATCCCTACACAAAATGTGGACAGTGTGGGGCTACGAGAGATCATAGAGCAAAGCGAGGTTCCCAAACTCTATTCTGTCCTCAAGAAGAGGGATATTGTTGTAGATAACCAGACTTGGAACAGGCGCTACAGGGAATATATGGAGAAGATTAAAACCGGGTCTGTTTTTGAAGTGGCAGAAGTGTACAGAGACTTGCTGATGCTGAAGCTGGAGAAGGATCTTTCTTTTGGAGAGCGCAAAATGCTCGATACTGCCAGAAATCTGCTTGTAAAGGAAATATCTCTCGCGAAGAACGTTGAGGAGGAACAAATAAGAGAAGATCTGGACAGAATCTTCTCTTAATTCGAGGTAGCGCTCAGGTGAATAGTCTGAAGGGAGAATACTATTTACCCCGCAGGAATGCCCCGTGCGGAAGCACGGGGTTCAATCCCCCGTGCGAAATTCCACAGGGTTTACTGAGAGAAGAGGCGGCCTTGCTTTTCAAAATACTTCAGCCTTCAGCCTTTGACCTAAGTACCTGGGTAGTTATGATCCAGATTTGAGCCTTTATTGTGGGGGCAACTCAAGAAAGGAATTTCTCTTTTTTTGTATCAAGTGAGGAAGAAGGGCAGCGTTTAGACCGCTTCCTTTGCTCTAAGGTCAAAGACCTTACCAGGTCAAGAGCGCAGGAGCTGATAAGGGCCGGCCGCGCACGAGTCAATAATTCCCCGCCCAAGCCGAGCCACAGATTGAAGAGGGGAGACAATGTAAGCGTTTCTATACCCCCGCCGGTTGCCTATGAGTTCGAGCCCGGGCCTGTAAGGTTCGGGGTAATTCATGATAATAACTCGCTTCTTGTTATAGATAAGCCGGCAGGTCTGGTGACTCATCCTGCCCCGGGCCATGCGAAAGAGACCCTTGTTCACGGGTTACTGCAGTACTGCCCTACCCTATCCGGAGCAGGGGGCCGGCTAAGACCCGGAATTGTACACCGGCTTGACAAGGATACCTCGGGTCTTCTGGTAGTTGCCAAGAATGATCGGGTGCATTCGTATTTAGTTGCCCGGTTCAAGGCGGGCACGGTAACAAAAAGATACAAAGCTATTGTGCACGGTATTGTCAAAGGGGAAAGCGGGGAGATAGACCTTCCTGTTGGCCGCCATCCTAACAGGCGAAAGCAAATGTGGGTGGTGCCATCGGGGGGAAAAAAAGCGGTGACGCGCTGGAGAAAGATTGAAGAGTTGGGAAGCTGCTTCACTCTTCTCTCTGTAACTCCAAGGACCGGCAGGACACATCAAATAAGGGTTCATCTTTCATATGTTGGGCACCCGGTGGTGGGGGATCCTGTTTACGGGCACAGGCGAAACTGGTGGAAAAAGCATTTTCCGGACTCTGAGAAGCAAGGGTTGCTGATAAAAAGACAGATGCTCCATGCCGAAGTGCTTGGCTTTGTTCATCCCGATTCAGGAAAGTATCTTGAATTTGAGGCTCCTTTACCATCGGACATGCAAAAAGTGTTGGAGATGCTGAAATCCCTCGATTTTGACAACAAAGGACTTGACATAAAGGAATTAAGGATTGAAAATAAAAAAGAAATTAATTAATGAACCTGCCTTTTGAAGGATTCGGTCTGACCGGATGTCACAATTAACTTCACGGGTTATCTACTGCGCCATCTTTTAAAACTCACATAAAAGAGTTTCCAAGGTTGGTCCGAAAACTACTATAGATTTGCGTGCAGTTGCTACAACCCAATTTGCCAGCAGGAGTTTAGAGCCCTTTGGGGTAAAACTTCAAGATGAAGACACAATCGTCGCTAGCCGTGGGGGATTCGACGGAATAGTTCCCCTTGGAATGCTGGGTTGAAACGGAATTGGACATCCTACTAATTTAGAAAAACTGGAGATGTTGCCATGAATCTTGTTGAATTGAAAAAGATGAAAATAAGCGAGCTCATGGAGATGGCCAAGGAATTTAACATAGAAGGAGCCACAGGCATGCCAAAACAAGAATTGATCTTCTCGCTCCTTCAGGCCCACTCCGAGCGGAATGGT
>Ga0190359_1001606_pt1 | contig 14106 bp, 11 predicted proteins | sample 48721823_MG_FD_161269 | JGI IMG/M metagenome (GOLD analysis project Ga0190359, IMG submission 161269) | Hydrothermal vent microbial mat bacterial communities from Southern Trench, Guaymas Basin, Mexico - 4872-18-2-3_MG | ecosystem: Environmental > Aquatic > Marine > Hydrothermal vents >... | reverse complement strand
ATAAAAGGAGTTATCGATTTAACTGATAAGATGTATAAGACTTTTGGTTTTTCCTATCGTGTGGAATTGAGTACTAAACCGGAAAATGCCATGGGTTCTGATGAAATATGGGAAAAGGCTACCAAAAGTTTAGAAGAAGCTCTAATAGAGAAGGGAATTGAATATATCGTAAATGAAGGGGATGGAGCATTTTATGGACCCAAGATAGACTTCCATTTAAAAGACTGTATAGGCAGAAGCTGGCAGTGTGGAACAATTCAATTAGACTTTGTTATGCCAGAAAAATTCGATCTTTTTTATATTAGTAAATCAGGAGAAAAAGAAAGACCGGTAATGCTACATAGAACTATTCTTGGAAGTATTGAGAGATTTATCGGAATTTTAATTGAGAATTATGCCGGAGCATTTCCTGTATGGTTAGCTCCTGTTCAAGTGAAACTATTGCCTATTGCAGATAGACATATTGAATATGGCAAAAATATTATGAAAGAATTAAACAAGCAGAATATAAGAGTAGAATTAGATGAAAATAACGAAAAAATTGGAGCCAAGATAAGAAGGGCAGAATTAGAAAAAGTCCCTTATATGTTAATATTTGGAGACAAAGAAATAGAAGAAGGTTCGGTATCGGTAAGAAAGAGAGGAGAAGGCGACTTAGGAAAGACAAAATTATCCAAGTTTACCGAAGATGTTTTAAAAGAGATTAAAAATAAGATTATATCTTAAAGATTTGTTTTTTTACGATTAAGTAATACTTGACACATTAAGTCGGCGTATATTGACTAAAAATTGAGAATATGCTATAGTTTTTTAAAAATAATTATAATTATCTTTTAAAAAGGAGGAAAACTGATATTAAGTCAACATCAGGATTAAGGATAAATAATGATATTAGAGCAAAAACTATCAGACTTATTGATGCGGATGGGAAACAAATAGGAATAGTAAGTAAGAAGGAGGGCCTAGAACTTGCTGAAAAAAGTAATCTTGACTTGGTTGAAGTTGCGCCAGATGCTGATCCCCCAGTTTGTAGAATCATTGATTATGGTAAGTACAAATATTTGCTTGATAAAAAAGCTAAGAGCGGGAAGAAGAAGCAGAAAAGTGGTGGATTGAAAGAAATAAAAATGCGTCCAAATATTGGAGAGCATGATTATAATTTTAAATTGAAGAATTTATGTAGATTTTTAAAAGAAGGTAGCCAAGTGAAGGTTACAATAATGTTCAGAGGACGAGAGATGAATTATATAGATTTGGGAAGAGAATTATTAGATCGTATAATCAAACAGACTGAAGAGATTGCCAATGTATCAAGGAAACCAAAATTAGAAGGAAGAAATATGATTTTAGTTCTTGCACCTAAATAATAAAAGTAATACTAAGAGAAAGGTAAGATATGTTATGCCTAAAATGAAGACTCATAGAGGTTCTGCGAAAAGATTTAGAGTAACTAAATCAGGTAAAATACTAAGATCGAAAGCTTACAAAAGCCATATTTTAACTAAAAAAACTTCGAAGCGTAAAAGAAATTTAAGGAAATCTACTACAGTAAGTGGTGCTGATGTGAAGAAGGTTAAGGTATTGTTGCCTTATGCCTAAATGTATCTGTTTTCACAGGTAAAAGATTGAATAAGAAGAGATTTTAATAATAGATCTAACAAGATAAGGAGTGAATAGAATGCCCAGAGTAAAGAACAGTGTGGCTTCAAGGAGAAGAAGGAAAAAAGTACTTAAATTAACTAAGGGATTTTGGGGCGCGAAAAGCAAACTCTACCGAATTGCCCATGAAGCAATGATGAAATCTCTTTCCTATGCATATAGAGACCGAAGAGTGAAAAAGAGAGATTTTAGAAGTCTATGGATTACCCGAATTGGTATTGCCGCGAGAAATCAAGGAATATCTTATAATAAATTTATAAGAGGTTTAAAGATAGCGGGAGTAGAAATTAATAGAAAAATATTAGCAGAATTTGCAGTAAATGACCCTGAAGCTTTTAATAATTTAGTAAAAGTATCTAAAGAAAGTATGAGTTAATTTCATTTTTATAGGTATAAATGTTATAAGAAATAGTCATATTGTTTAAAAGTTTTAATAAAGATAATTAGGTTATAACTAAGCCAGATTTCCATATTAATGAGGATAAATATGAATCTGGTAAAGGAATAATCGAAATTCACTTTAGAACTGCAAACTGAAATTTAAAAGAGTAGGCTTTGACGGCTCCCCACTGTTAATAGGGGAAAAGTATGGATTTACTTGAAGCAAAGTAAATCAAAAAGGGTGGTACCGCGGAAAAGGTTTATAATTTTTCGTCCCTTTATAACAGGAGACGAATTGGATTATAAACCTTTTTTTATTAATAGTTAATATTATAATTGAAACCCAAAAAGTAGACAAAAAGGAGGGAGAACTATTGGAGAAGAAAATACATAAAATTAAGGAAGAATTTATTTCTAAATTAAAAATTGCCAATAATATAAAAGATATTGAAAAATTAAGAATAGAATATTTGGGTAGAAAAGGAGCATTAACACTTCTTCTGAGAATGTTAGGTACACTTTCATCGGAAGAAAGACCAAAAATTGGGCAGTTGTTAAATCAAGCGAAAAGAGAGATTGAAGAACTTTTAAAGACAAGAATCAAGGAAATAGAAGGAACAGAAAGAGATAAAAGATTACATGAAGAAATTATTGATATTACCCTACCAGGTAGAAGCTTGGATAGAGGGAACTTACACCCCATTACTTTAGTTTTAAAGGAAATTGAGGAAATATTTTTCAGTTTAGGATTTAAATTGGAAGAAGGCCCAGAAGTGGAATTGGATTATTATAATTTTGAAGCACTTAATATACCTAAAGATCATCCTGCTAGAGATGATCAGGATTCTTTTTATATAAATAGAGAAATTTTGCTTCGCACCCATACTTCGCCAGTTGAAATCAGAGTGATGGAAAAACAGCAACCTCCAGTTAGAATGATTGCTATAGGTAAATGCTATAGAAGGGATGCTATTGATAGTACTCATTCACCTATGTTTCACCAGATAGAAGGTTTGGCTGTTGATGAAGATATTACTTTTGGTGATTTAAAAGGAGTTCTAACAGTTTTTGTGCAAAGAATGTTTGGTGAAGATAGAAAGGTTAGATTTAGACCGGGCTATTTTCCTTTTACAGAACCAAGTGCAGAGGTAGATGTATCTTGCCTATTATGCCAGGGGAAAGGATGCAGAGCTTGTGGATATACTGGGTGGTTAGAGATTATGGGTTCAGGGATGACTGATCCTGCAGTCTTTAAGATGGTGGGATACGATTCAGAGAAATATTCTGGTTTTGCTTTTGGTATGGGAGCTGAGAGGATTGCTATGTTAAAATATGGCATAAATGATATCCGGTTATTTTTTGAAAATGATTTAAGATTTTTAAAACAATTCTAAATTAGTCGTTAGTATTTAGTTAGATAGTTAGCTGGTAAATTATGTAATATGTAACCCGTTTTTATAAATTCAAGAACTATAATAATCTTGTTACTCATTACATATTACTCATCGCTGTATCTTATACGCTAAACGCTGTACGCTATATGCTAACAAGCGTAATACGCAATACAATAGAGACAAGGAGGAGAGAAAAATGCAGGTTTCCTATAATTTATTAAAAGAGTATGTTGATATTGATGAGGTATCTCCAGAGGAGCTTGCCCAGAGATTGACTATAAGCGGCATAGTTTTAGAACAAATGGAAAACATATCTATCGATGTAGAGAAGATAGTTGTTGGTAAGATAATTGACATTAACTTACATCCTGAAAATAGTAATCTCTCAGTCTGTCAGGTAGACGTAAAAGATAAAATACTTCAAATCGTTTGTGGAGCCAGGAATATGAAGGTTTTTGATAAAGTAGCAGTTGCCTTGGATGGAGCAAAATTGCCTCAAATAGGAATTATTAAAAGTAAGAAGATCGGAAATATTTTGTCTTCGGGAATGCTTTGTTCGGCTTCTGAATTGGGCATCGAGCAAGGAAAATCTCCTGGAATATTGATTTTAGATGAAAATTATCCTTTGGGTGAGGATATAAGAAAATTAATAAATTTCGATGATACAATATTTGATTTTGAAATAAATTCCAATCGCCCTGATTTATTGAGCATAATAGGGATAGCTCGAGAAGTTGCAGTAATATTTAACAAGAGACTAAAGATACCCGAAATAGAGATAAAGGAAAGTGAAGAGAGAATTGAAAAGGATATTTCTGTTAAAGTTGAGGCAGAGGATTTATGCCCACGTTATACAGGGCGGGTAGTAAAAGGAGTAAAGATTGAAGAATCCCCTCTATGGTTAAAATGGAAACTAAGACTGTTGGGGGTAAGACCAATAAATAATATAGTAGATATTACTAACTTCGTGATGATGGAAACGGGGCAACCACTTCATGCTTTTGACCTCGATTTAATCAGAGGAAAAACCATAATTGTAAGAAAAAGTAAACCAGGTGAAATTATTTGCACTTTAGATGATGTGGAAAGACAGTTGCCTGAAGGTAGTTTGGTTATTGCTGATATAGAATCTCCTATAGCAATTGGGGGGATAATGGGAGGAAAATACTCGGAAATTAATCTGGATACTAAGAATGTATTTTTAGAATCGGCTTATTTCAATGCAGTGAATAATAGAAAAACTACTATAAAACTTGGTTTGAGAACTGAGGCCTCGAATAGGTTTGAAAAAAATATAGACAAAGCAGGACAAATATTTGCCTTAGAGCGAGCTGCTGATTTGATAAGCAGAATTGCTTTGGGGAAAATAAGTTCAGGCACTATCGATACTAACCCGAAATTGTTTACACCGGTAAAAATAAATTTAAGGGTAGAAAGAGTTAATAGAATATTAGGGCAATATTTGGAAAAAGACAAGCTAAAAACAAAAAAGCGAATTGTTAATATTTTAACTCAATTGGGCTTTGACATTAAAGGGGATTATGGAGAACATATAGAGGTTATTTCTCCTTCTTTTAGAGGAGATGTAGAAAGGGAAATAGATTTAATAGAAGAAATTGCTCGTATCTATGGGTATGACCAAATAAAACCTACTCTTTTTAAAACTACCATTGCTCAGAAGGGGAAGAGCTTCCGCCTAAGGTTGATTGATCAAATAAGGGAAATATTAATTGGGTGTGGATTAAATGAAGTAGTAACTTACAGTTTTATTTCTCCTGAAATATTTGATAAAATAAGAATACCCAAAGGACATAAATTAAGAAATGCTGTAAAAATAAAAGATCCTCTAACCAAAGATTGTTCATTGATGCGAACTTCCTTAATTCCAAGTTTGTTGGAGGTTATTAAGTGGAATATTAATAGACAAGCAGAGATAGTTAAAATATTTGAAGTGGGTAAGATATATCTACCCTATCCTGGTAAGCTCAATTCTTTGCCTCTTGAGAAGATAATAATTGGTGGAGCAATTACCAAGTTGGGCAGAGGAGATATTTGGACAAAATCATTTTCTTTGGATATCTTTGACGTAAAAGGATTAATCGAAACGATTCTACAAGATTTGAACGTAAAAAATTGGGAAGTATTGCCTGTTAATCATCCTTCTCTACATCCTTTTAGAAGTGGGAGAATTGTAGTAAAAGGAAAAGAGGTGGGGATTTTCGGGGAAATACACCCTGACGTAATTAATAATTATCGTTTTCCTGAAAAAGTTAATCTATTCGAGATTGATTTTGAGAATTTAGTTTCTCATGTACCTACAAGCATTAGTTATCGTGCCTTACCAAAGTATCCTTCAGTGCAAAGAGATTTGTCTTTAGTAGTAAGAGAAGAGGTCCTCTCTTCGGAGATTATCAAAGAAATTAATTCAGTTAATTCAAAGTTAATTAAAAAAATAATTTTATTTGATATATTCAAAGGGAAACAGATTGGTGAAGGTTATAAGAGTTTAGCCTATTCTGTTATCTTTCAATCAGAAAAACATACCTTAACCGACCAGGAAGTAGAAAATATATTTAAGAAAATTAAAGAGAAACTAATCGTAAAATTTAATGCTAAAATAAGAGAATGAGAGAAGAAATTAGTAGCCAAATTCGTATTTCGTATTTTGTGAATCGTATCTCGGCAAGATGGTTAGCAGTTAGTCAGCTTACCAAGCACTAAAAACTTGTATTTAATACTAACGACTATTCACTATCTACTAACGATTAAATAATAGGAGATATTTATGTCTATAAACTGGGTAGACGTATCCATAATGATAATACTATTATTAAACATGATAACTGGAGTTCGTCGAGGTATTATTAGAGGAATGATAACTTTTATAGGGATTATTGCTGCTATTTTTTTGGCAATTTTTTGGTTTAAAGAGATAGGAGAATATATAAGTTTACACACAACACTTAGTAAAGAAATATCAAATATAATAGGTTTTGCTGTAGTATTTTTAGGAGTATATTTAACTGCGAGAATTATTGGAATGTTTCTGAAAAAAGTATTTTCCTTATTATTTATCTCTTGGATTGATGCACTGGGTGGTGCTTTATTTGGTTTATTTAAAGGTTCACTAATAGTAGGGGTTATATTAATTATTGTTACTTTTATACCTTTACCAGTTTTTATAAGTGATCAATTGGAAAAATCATTTTTAGCAAATAGATTTGCAGTTATGATAACAATTTTTTATAAATATTTTGAGGATTGGCTACCTGCAAGCTTTCAGTTCAATACAGAGGATTTCCTTAAGAAATTTCATCTTAATTTGTTTGTTTTAAAAAGTACTTTTAAAATATTTTAGAGCATGGGGATTTCAAAAATCCCAATGCCTTAAAATAATGACTGATCTATTATAAAAAAAGGTTGAGGAATATTTTGGATAAACATACTTTTTCAGTTTTAGAATTTCAAAAGATCAAAGAATTATTAAAAAAGAATGTAATTTCAGCGACTGGAGAACAAATAGTAGAAAAAATTACCCCCCTAACTGATCAGGGACAAGTCCTTGCTGCCCAGAGAGAAACTACTGAAATGAGAGAGATTATTCGCTATGAAGGTACTCTACCTTTTACAAGATTAGAGGATGTCAATATTGAATTAAAAAAATCTGAGATTAAAGGTGCTATTCTTGATTCTACAAAAATATTAAGAATATTAAAAGTTTTGACAACATCACGATTGGTCAAAAAATTTTTGTTAAAAACTAAAGAGAAATATCCTTTAATTAAGGAAAGGGCAAATAAAATTATTGCCTTCCCTGAATTAGAGAAAGAAATAACTAATTGTATTGGTGAAGATGGCTTAGTTTTGGATCGAGCAAGTTCAAATTTGAAAAAGATAAGAAGAGAAATAATTAATAAAGAACAAGTCATTAAAAAAAGGTTAGAGTCCATCATTAGATCTTCTGAATTTGCCACCATTATCCAGGAGCCTTTGGTAACTATAAGGCAAGATAGGTATGTTATTCCCATAAAACAGGAACGGAAAGGAAAATTCCCCGGAATAGCACATGATAAATCTGATAGTGGTGCCACCTTATTTGTTGAACCATTAGAAATAGTTGAATTAAATAATACCTTGCGACAATTAATCAAAGAAGAAGAAAAAGAGGTTTTAAAGATTTTACAAAAACTAACAACCCTTATTGGAGAAAAAGCTCATGATATTTATTATTCTCTTTTGAATCTGGGTGAAATTGACTTTATCCATGCACGGGCGATGTTAGCAAATAAAATGGAGGCAATTGAGCCAAAATTGAATCAAAAGGGATTTATCAATCTCGTTCAGGCAAGACATCCTTTACTAAAAGGAAATGTAGTTCCAATTAATATTAATTTGGGGAAAGATTTTAATGTTTTAGTGATTACTGGTCCCAATACTGGAGGTAAAACAGTAACTTTAAAGACAGTGGGTTTACTTTCTCTTATGGCCCAATGTGGATTACACATTCCTGCCAATAAGGGGAGTGAAGTTGTTGTTTTTCAAAAAATATTTTGTGATATTGGAGATGAACAAAGCATAGAACAAAATTTAAGTACTTTTTCTTCCCATATGAAATATATAGTTCAAATTTTAAAGGAGGCTAATTCAAAATCTTTGGTGTTACTTGATGAATTAGGGGCAGGAACGGATCCTACAGAAGGGGCAGCCTTAGGAATGGCAATTTTAGATTTTTTAAATAAAGAAAAAGTCAAGGTATTGGCAACCACACATCATGATTCCTTGAAGGCATATGCATATTTAACCAAGGGGGTATACAATGCCCGCGTTGAATTTGATGAAAAGACCTTGAAGCCAACATTCCAAATTTCTATTGGATTACCTGGGAAAAGTTGTGCTTTTATAATTGCACGAAGACTAGGCTTGACACAAGATGTAGTTTTACGAGCTCAAAGTTTTCTAACTCAAGAGAAGCTTAAGGTGGATAATTTACTCGAGAAGATTGAACAGGATAAAAAAATAATTGAGCAAGAAATGGAACTAATAAAAATATCTAAGGAAGAGACCTTTAAAATTAAAAAAGAATTACAAAAAGAATTGGATGAAATTAGGGAGAAAAAAGTAGAAATATTTCGAAAAACTTACCAGGAAGCTGAAAAGATTTTAAAAGAAACTCAGAGTAAAGTGGGAAACATGATAGAGAATTTGGGTAAAAAAAGATTAATAAATAAAAGATCTAAAGGCCCATTATTAAAAGAATTAAAGGAATTGAATGAAGAGATAAAGACAAAGCTGATGACAGAAGAAAAATCGATTAAAAATCGTGATATTAAAGTTGGCGATTGTGTGCGGGTTAAAAGTTTAAATAAACAAGGAATAATACAGGCTATTTCTGAGAAAAGTGGGAAATGCAAGATACAGATAGATAATATGAAAATAATTGTGCCTATATTGGATATAGAAAAAATAGAAAATCTAGATAAATTGGTGAAAAATTTTAGCTCTACAAGAAATGAGGTTAGTAAAAGATCAGTTACGCAAGATAACTTCTATTTATCAAAAGTAAGAACCTTTAAAAAAGAGCTATCTCTTCGTCGGCTTAGTGTCGAAGACGCTAAATTGATATTAGAAAAATATTTGGATGATGCATATTTATTAGGAATTTCACCAGTATATATTATTCACGGTAAAGGAAAAGGAATCTTAAGAGAAGAAGTTAGAAAATTGTTAGGTAACATCCCATATATTAAATCATTCAGGCCAGGTGATGCCAACGAAGGGGGAATCGGAGTAACAGTGGTATACCTTAAAAAATAAGTTCGGACAGTTACATAATTAATTATTTATTTTCTTTTTTTAGTTTTTCTTTAAGTTTATTTATCAGTGATTGAAGAGTTTCTTCTTCTTCTTCTTCTTCTGTTTCTTTATCTAAAGGTTTTTCCTCATATTTTTTCTTAATATTTTCAATTTCTTCATAATAAGGTTTCTTGATCTCTGGAAGTTCTTCTTTTTTTGGTGTTTTAAGATATTTCTGATGGATGGTGCAATAAGAGGTGGGTTCGGTACCTTTTATAAAAGCTGCAGATAATATTTCAGGACAAGAATCAGTAGCTAAAAGACCAGATTGTTTACAAACAGAGATTTTTACTATTTTATCTGGCTGCCTAAATTCTTTTTTCTCTCTATTTTTAAGAGACTCTTTCATAAATTTAGCCCAGATTGGAGCTGCAACTACTCCACCGGTCATTTTATTTCCTAAAGGTTTTCGGTCATCATTACCAATATAAACTGCAGTAACCAAATCGGGGGTAAATCCTATAAACCAAGCATCAACAAAATTATCAGTAGTACCTGTTTTTCCAGCAGCCGGTCTACCTATCTGGGCATTCCAACCAGTACCCCTGGTTATTACTCCTTTCATCATATCGATAAGCACATAACAGGCCTCTTCTTTAAACATTTTCTTTTTTTGAGGAACATTCTCTTTTATAGTTTTACCATTATAATCTTCTATCCGGATTATAGATATTGGTTCCACTCTCATTCCTAAGTTAGCGATAGTAGCATAAGCAGAAGCAATTTCTAAGGGAGTTACTTCAGAAGTTCCTAACGCTAAGGATAGGTCTGGCCGAAGTTTACTTTTTATTCCCGCTTTATGGGCATAATTTATTACTTTACTTACACCTACTTGTTCTAATAATTTTACTCCCACTACATTTATGGATAATTCAAATGCCTCTCTAAGAGTTACTGGCCCTCTAAATTCTTTTTCGTAATTTTCAGGTGACCACCCATTTTCAAAAGTAACCGGAGAATCTTCTATAATGTTACTAGGAGTAAACCCATTTTCTAAAGCAGCAAGATAAATAAAAGGTTTAAAGGCAGAACCTGGTTGACGATAAGCCTGAGTTGCTCTATTAAATTTACTTTCTTTAAAGCTTTTACCTCCTACCATCGCTTTAATATGACCAGAGTTAGGTTCGATAGCAATTATTGCCCCTTCATAACCAGATTCTTGAAGTGCTTTTTCTGCGATATTTTGCATTCTTAAATCTAAGGTAGTATAAATTTTCAGGCCACCTTTATATACCATATTTGCGCCAAATTCCTCTAAAAGTTGGGAAAGGATGTAAGTAGAGAAATAAGGAGCGGTAAATTTATCCCTTTTATTATTATAATTAAGTTTAAGGGGGCTTTGTTGAGCTTTTTCCATATCGTTCTTAGTAATATATCCTAATTTAAACATTCTGTTTAAAATAATATTTCTTCTTTTTATAGCGTTTTCCTGATTAAGAATAGGAGAATAATAGGAAGGTCCGCGGGGAATTCCAGCTAGTAATGCACATTCTGCCAGGTCTAAATCTTGCACATTTTTCCCAAAATATAATTGAGCAGCAGATTGAACTCCATATGCTCCGTGTCCGAAATAAATTTCGTTTAAATACATTTCTAAAATTTCTTCTTTAGTAAAATTTCTTTCAATCTGCAAGGCTAATAAAATATCTTGTAATTTTCTGCTTAAACTAATTTCTCGAGTAAGAAAAGTGTTTATCGCTAATTGCTGGGTTATTGTGCTACCACCTTGAGGTTTAAAATTTTTATTAGATAATAGAATTAAATTTTTAAAATTTTGTAATTGAGTAATTAAAATTCTACGAAGATTAATACCTTTATGCTCGTAAAAATCGGAATCTTCAATAGCAATAAAAGCATTAATTAAATTAGTAGGAACTGCAGAGAGAGGAATGGGATTTCTATTTTCTTGATAAAATTCAGTGATGAGTTTACCATTTATATCGAACACTTTGCTATTTATGGCATCAATAAAATTTTGCTCTTTAACCATTTTAGAAATTTTTTGGTCATTTAAAGTGGCTAAACTAATAAAGGCAATGACAAAGCTAAGAGAAAAAATTATAAATATCAGCAATATTTTTTGGGACAAAGAAATATGGTGAGTTTTTTTTATTTTATTTTTTGTTGACAAAACAAGACTCCTTAAGTTTGTATATCGTATATGTTAATTTAAAATTTAAAGCGAAAAATGAAAAAAATAAAAAATCATAATTTTAAATTCTTAAATAGTTGATAGCAAATAGTTAAACAAGATACGAATTTAGTTTGCATCTTTGCCAAATATTTTTACATATTATATCATAAAATTATAACAAGATACTCAGAGGTAGTAAATTCCCTCAAAAGCCCTCCACAACTTTGGTTATTTCTTCTCAATTTACCCATTACTTTTCCTTAACCCTTTTAATGTAAAATAAACTGTGTTATAATTTCTAAGATTAATAATAGAGGTCTATTTCCATGGGTAAACCTAATTATTTAGTTAAGGTAGCTATGATTGGAGCAATCTACATCATTCTTACAATCATTTTTGCCCCAATAAGTTATGGACCTATTCAAGTGAGAATTGCAGAAGCTTTGGTAATTTTGCCTTTTATTGAACCTTCTGCCATTATTGGATTGTTTATTGGCTGTATCTTAGCAAATATTTACGGGGGGTTAGGAATGGTAGATATCATTGGGGGAAGTGTTTGTACTTTAATTGCTGCTTATTTAACATCGAAAGTAAAAAATCCTAAATTAGCTCCTCTCCCTCCTGTTATAATAAATGCATTTGGAGTTAGTGCTTATTTATGCTTACTCTTTGATTTGCCCTACTGGATAACTGTTTTGTATATTGGGATTGGAGAACTCACTGCTTGTTACGTCTTAGGCTACCCATTATTAATATTATTGATAAAAAATAAAAATAGATTAGGTTTAGGTAGAAACCATATATAAAAATTTAACTTAAATATAATTATAGCATATAAAACATAATACAATTTAATAAATATAGCATATAATATTTTTTATTAGGAAGGTGTTTATTATGGATATCAAAGAAGAAGTAAGAATAATTAAAAGAGGTATTGAAGAAATAATATCTGAAGAAGAGTTAATAAAAAAATTAGAAAGATTAAGAAAAGAAAAAAGACCTCTTCGGATTAAGCAAGGATTTGACCCAAATGCCCCAGATATACATTTAGGACATACGGTTGGATTACGGAAACTAAGACAACTTCAAGATTTAGGTCATGATGTCTATTTTTTAATAGGTGATTTCACAGGAATGATAGGGGATCCAAGTGGCCGAAGTGCTACTAGAAAGCAGTTGACTGAGGAAGAAGTTAAAAAAAATGCAGAGACCTATAAAGCACAGGTTTTTAAAATATTAAATCCTGAGAAAACGAAAGTAGTATTTAATAGTCATTGGTTAAATAAATTATCGTTTGCTGAAGTCTTGAAGATATGTTCAAAATATACCGTAGCTCGTATGTTAGAAAGAGATGATTTTGCGAGTCGGTATAAGGAAGAGAGGCCAATTGGTATCCATGAATTTTTATATCCATTAATGCAGGGGTATGATTCTGTTGCCTTAAATGCCGATATCGAATTAGGTGGGACTGATCAAAAATTTAATCTATTGGTTGGGAGGACTATTCAGAGAGAATATGGCCAGGAACCCCAAGTTATTATTACCTTACCTTTACTCGAAGGAATAGATGGGGTAGAAAAAATGAGTAAAAGTCTTAATAATTATGTTGGTATTAACGAGCCTCCGCAAGATATGTATGGCAAGATAATGTCTATACCAGATAATCTTATGATTAGATATTTCGAACTGGTAACAGATGTACCCTTAGATGAAATAGAAAAAATGAAAATCGATTTAGAAAATAATAATATTCATCCTCGCGATTTAAAAAAGAGACTAGCTCGAGAGATTGTACGACTGTATCATGGAGAGGAAGCTTCCTTTAAGGCAGAAGATGAGTTTGAAAAAGTATTTAAAGAGAAACTTTATCCCGAAAAGATAAAGGAATTAGTTATAAAAAAAGAAGATTTGAAGGATGGAAAAATATGGATTACCGAGCTTATTGCTATTTCCAGGCTAGTTTCTAGCAAAAGTGAAGCTCGTAGATTGATCGAACAGGGTGGAGTAAAAATTAATGGAGAAAAAATAAGTGATCCCTATTTAGATATCACAGTTGAAGATGGAATGATACTGAAAATTGGAAAGTTAAATTTTATAAAATTAATTATTAATTAGTGGCGAGTATCGAGCATATAGATACTTGATATGCTTCCTCTTGCATTTCCTCCCCAATTATACTATAATTATTATGCCACCAAAGAGTAAATTTCTTTTAAAATTAGAAAGAACCCCTTGACAAGGTTCTGTTTCTTTGTTAGTATGTATGCTGTCACTTTACTCCAACAGAATTTCCTAAAAATTCTATTGGAGTAAGGGATCTATCTTTCTAATCAGAAGATATTACTAAATTAAACTAGACAATTCCAATTTACTGTTATAGAAAAAGGGGGTCTCAGGGTCCTTCCCTGACTCGTCCTCTGTTCCTTGACAATTATATAGTACCCAACCAGATGTTCAAAGATATATTAAGACCCCTTAATTTTGAGGAGTCTTACCCGAGATGAGGATAAGAGAGGAGACTGGATTTATTCAGGATCCTTAATTATCCTCAGAAGTACGGAGAGTTTGATCCTGGCTCAGGATGAACGCTGGCGGCGTGCCTAACACATGCAAGTCGAACGAGAAGCTAACCTCTGATTCCTTCGGGATGATGAGGTTAGCAGAAAGTGGCGAACGGGTGAG
>Ga0190359_1001605_pt1 | contig 14109 bp, 8 predicted proteins | sample 48721823_MG_FD_161269 | JGI IMG/M metagenome (GOLD analysis project Ga0190359, IMG submission 161269) | Hydrothermal vent microbial mat bacterial communities from Southern Trench, Guaymas Basin, Mexico - 4872-18-2-3_MG | ecosystem: Environmental > Aquatic > Marine > Hydrothermal vents > Microbial... | reverse complement strand
TACTTCCTTTCCGCAGTCCCGTGTGAGCTTGACGATGTCGTCGATCGTTGAGATCACGTCATTCTTTTTTACAATCGAGTAAAGGAAAATGCTCCCACCATCGATGACCTCAAGCGCCGTATCCAGGAAGTCAATCGAACCATGCGGAAGATTCATTATTATTGTATTGAAAGGACCCATCCCCAGTGGAGCTTCTTTCGCATCCCCGAGAAATGCGGTGACCGTGTCCTCCGCCGAGTTCAGCCTAATGTTGGTGTTAAAATATTCGATGCAGTAGGGGTTAAGGTCAAGGCCGATAATCTCATCCGGTTTCCCATATCGTGCACAGGTTAGAGAGAAAGGCCCCACTCCCGCAAACATGTCAAGTACCCTTCCTCCGTCGATTTTTTCGGCGATCCTTCTTCTCTCGGTTGCCAATCTGGGAGAGAAATATACCTTTGACGGGTCAAGTTTGAACCTGAGATTATTCTCGACATGGATTGTTTCCAGTTGATCCTCACCTGCAATCACCTGGAGATCCCTTATCCTGAAATCTCCCTTCACCCCCCTGTCGAGTGCAACACTTCGGAGACTTCTTCTTGTCTCCATAATGGCCTTACCAATGGAAGCGGAACATTCCAGAAGAGCTTCCGGTAGTTTTATTATGCATATTTCACCAATGATATCGAATGAGGTTGGCAGCAGTTCCATCAACTCGGGTTGAAGATCCAAAAGGTCTCTGTAGCTTTTTGGGTGATGCTTGAAGGATTCGAATTCCATGTAGATGATATCTCCGTACTCCCTGGTCATTTCCGATGCAGCGCTATTTTTCAAGGGAAGGAATACGTGTTCATTATCGGACAAGATCTTCTTGCTCCGATCGAGGAACCCTTTCGCGATCAATTCGAGACGTGTTTTCTCTCCCATGTCCTTTTTGACCTTCAGGCCCCTCGATCTCATGAATGTGGAAATGAAGACCTCTATTAAAATCATTCACAGGGCCTGCAGGATACTCTTTCCTTGAATGTATTCCTCCTGTCCATACGGCCATCCTGAAGAAACATTTGAGCTCCAACGATTTTCCAACAACATGCAGTGTTTGGTTAGATTCATGAGAATTTATTATATTCCGAATGAAATGCCTCCCATTATTCTTAATGGACGCGCCTCCCGTGATTGTCATGAAATAATGGATCCCCACTCATTTTCATATACTATTGTATCAACCGACCACATTCTTCATTCGTTTCAATGAAAATATCGCAAGATACGGCATTTCTTCATAGGTACATCAACTTCTATCATTGTCGAACATTCTCATCATTTTATTCATCAATGGTTATATATATGTGATGGACGCTGATTCCTTGAATACACTACTATGGGGGTATGTCTTTGAAAAAAGTACTCAATCCGTTGAGGGCAGAGATATCTTCCCCTCTTCTCGAGAGAACAGGTTTCAGAAATATTTTTGACATGTTCGAGTCCACGTGGAAGAAGCACCCGAACAAGGATATTGTTCTTTACAAGATAGAAACCGCCCATTGGGGGTCGATGACCTATACGGATATGAGGGATGGCGCTCTCGATTGTGCAGCTGGACTGCTGTTCCTGGGTCTATCAAAGAAGGACAGGGTGACATTCGTTTGCAACAATAGGTACGAATGGATGATGATGGACCTCGCCCTTCATCGAATAGGGGCCATCAATGTCACGAACTATGTCACTCCCGACCCTGAAAAGCTCGTTCTTTCCGAGTTATCCTTCAACATAAACAATTCAGGTTCAAGAGTAGCCTTCGTTGCAAGTAGATATCTCTACCGCTTCATGGAGGGAATGGAAGATAACATGTTCCCTACGCTGGAAAAGATCATTGTATTCGATATGGAAGATGATAATCAGGACAGGAAAGACATAATCTCCTTTTCCGAATTCTTGAAAATCGGGAGAAAGCACAAAGCCCTTCTTTCGAAATACAATGAAAAGGTAACTCTCGATGATACAGCGACGATAATCTATACTTCCGGTTCAACGGGAGTCCCGAAAGGTGTGGAGCTCACCCATGGAAATCTTCTTTCCAATGTCGAGAACATACTAACCATGATCGATCTCAGGGAAACCGATATCGAGATGAGCTTCCTTCCGCTGGGTCATGTATTCGAACGTATAATCAATTATCTTCTGATCAGATTCGGGGGAACTGTGGGATATGCCGAGTCGATCAACACAATTGCGGATGACGCCCAGGTCATAAAACCGACGGTGTTTCCATCCGTTCCACGTGTATTTGAAAAATTCAAGGCGAAAGTGGAGGAAAATGCACGGTCAAAAGGCGGACTTTCATATTCCATCTACAAATGGGCGACGGGTGTGGGGTCGAAGGTTACCGATGGCAAGAAAGACCCCTTTACCCTACTACAGTATTCCATTGCAAAGAAACTTGTCTTCGACAAGGTGGTGAAGAAGCTCGGAGGGAGGGTAAGATTCTTTGTTTCATCATCCGCCCCCCTGTCAAGGGAGACAGCAAATTTCTTCAAATCCATGAATTTCCAGATCCTTGAGGCTTACGGAATGACGGAAGCCGGACCGCTTATATCCATCAACCGGAACGGCAAAGAAAGAATTGGTACCGTGGGAGAGTTCATTCCGGAGCTTCAGTGGAAGATAGCGGATGATGGTGAGATATGGATAAAGGGTCCTTCCATAATGAAGGGGTTCTGGAATCGGCCTGATGCGGAAGCGGAAGCATTTGAGGACGGATGGTTCAAAACAGGCGACATAGGAACGGTATCGGAGGACGGGTATCTTACGATCACCGACAGGAAGAAGAATCTAATAAAGACGTCCAATGGAAAATACGTCCCACCCGCACCCATAGAGGATAAACTGGTGTCGAACCAATATATATCCCAGGCGATGGTAATTGGTGATAACAGGCCTCATTGTTCCGCAATAATCGTTCCTGATTTCCAGAGATTGGAATCATATGCCCAGGAGAACAACATCCATTACACGAACTATCAGGAGTTGGCCGAGAATCCCAGTATCAGGAATTTCTACCAGGAGGTCATAAAAAAGGAGACCTTGCATCTTCCCCATCATGAGCAGCCGAAAAAGGTCCTCATAGGCTCTACAGAATGGACGTGGGAATCGGGCGAACTCACACCCACACAGAAGGTCAGGAGGACCATAATATTGAAGAAATTCAGAAATGAGATAGAGAAGCTCTATTCTTCATAACCGAGTTTTACTGGCCGGGCTTTTCCAATCATCATTCAGAAAGACGTGTTGTAGATCAGTCTGGGTCTTATCCCCTTCAATCTTGAAAGGATGCCGTTATGAAGATTGTTGAGGATTTCCGTGGATGGGACATTTGCCTCAACCACCGTTGTCCTTCCGTGTCTTCCGAATGATATGACCTTGGATTGTATAAGACCGAGTTTGTCAAGTTCGCCCATGAGATTGACAACCTGTCTTCTTCCGAGAACGGTCAGGTCAAGCCTCTGGGCATAGTTTGAATAGGTCTCAACAACTTCCTTTGTTGTGGTCTTGATCCGTCCACCGAGTTTCAGCTGGAGTATTGAATAAAGAACGAGTTTCGTCTGTAAAGGCAGGGTTCTCACTACCTGATTGACCCTGTCCATCTCTATCTTCTTCTGTGCCTGACGCACGTAGATGTCGGAGAGTTTTGGAGAATGATCCCTTTCGGCCATTTCGGCCGAAACCCTGAGAATGTCAAGTGCTTTTCTCGCATCTCCATTCTCCTGAGCGGCAAGAGCTGCACAGTAGCTTATGACATCGTAATCTATGGCTTCTGGATAGAATGCCTCCTCGGATCTCTGTTTGAGGATATCCCTGAGTTGGTTGGCATTGTAAGGGTGGAAGACGAGTTCTTCCGCTCCGAGAGAGGATTTCACTCGTGAATCAAGATATTCAAGGAAATGTAAGTTGTTCGATATTCCGAGTAGGGATACTCTCGAATTGGAGAGTTCCTCGTTGATGCGGGTGAGGGTATACAGCACATCATCCCCGGACTTGAAAACAAGCCTGTCCACCTCATCCAGGATTATGATGATCAGTGAATCGGAAGAGTCCAGTTTTCCCAAAAGCCTGCTGTGTACCTCATCCATGGGAAGCCCTGAAACGGGAAGGCGGTCCTCATCGTTGAACGGGGTGAGTCTGTTGGCTATCTGGGTGAGAACACGGTATTGGGTATCCATTTGCTGGCAGTTTATGTAAATGCATTTAACGGGTTTGAATATATCACGGATAACCTCCCTGCCGAATAATTCCTCGATTCCAAGGAATGAGACCGCTTCTCTGAGAGCATTGTCCAACCAAGTTGGCATGAATGTGGAGTGAATGTCCATAAAAAAGGAGAAATACTGATTCTCAAGGATCTCCGATTTATCCTGGAGTGCTTTCATGAGGAGTTTGGAAACGACAGTCTTTCCCGTTCCGGTCATGCCGTAAATCATTATGTTGGATGGTGTATCACCTTTCAAGGATGTGATGAGGATCCTAGCAAGTGTTCTGATCTCCTCCTCGCGGTGGGGAAGACTGTCAGGGATGTAGGAATATCGAAGGACCTCACGGTTCTTGAAGATACGGCCCCCGAGTTCGAGAAAATCAAAAATATCCTTACCAAGCCCGCTCAACAGTTTCACCTTCGTCCCCTTTGACATACCCCAGGGACATCCATAGCCTACACTAATGAAGATGTTATTGGGGCATCCCTATAAGGTGTATAAAGGAGGTTGATATTTATTGTTTTCTTCTTTAGGAACCCCCTCTTTAAAAAGGAAAAATGAATGCCCCGGCAAGAGAATTAAGGGTATTATATTGTTGCATTAATCATGTGTGATATTATAATTGCAGCGTTAATTGGAAGAAACGAAAACTACACCTATCACAACTGCATGTACATGAACGGGATGAATGTCATTCATAGGCCGAACAATCCTATTCTTTTTACCCTTGAGGAATATACACCTCTAAGGAAACCTCCCATGAATATGGCATTGGTTCATCAGTGAAAATTGCATCAGTAAAGGTCAATCCGCTCTCCTTTCCGTCTTAATCATGATTCAAAACGTTATGTCGTGCTATGATACAAGGACTGTCGATGCAAGTTTGATTCGACGTCATAGGTACAAAGGCAGGATGGAGTTTTCTTATCAACAATTCTCCTGAAAGGTCGCAACAATCTCCTTCTCATCTTTCACAACAGAAAAAGATATGATGCACCTATGCTTCGGATATTACCATAATGTCACTCGGAAGGGATGAACTGCTGAGACGGGTTGTGAGGTCCCTCAATGGTTCCATCAAGGTACTTTCGGATCTCTCCCGGGATCCCCCCATAGTCGAGATAGCCAATCTGGAGAGGAAAGGAGCATTCGAAACGAATGGTCTTCGGTCCCTCGGAAGGGAGGTTCTCGCGGTTGCATCAAGGATGAATGAATACAGAAGAAGATACTGGAAAATGGAGCTTCTGATAAAGCAGGCTTTCATGGATATGATGAGAAAACGTGGTTTCCTCCCGGGAACATCACGGGAAATAGAATCCCTGAAGAATGCACTTCCCGGTTCACTTATCAAGGGTGATGATAGAATATGGGTCTACTCCTTCGATCATTACCTTCCCGACATAGCACAGGGAGTTGGCCGCCCCGTGACCGAAGCTCCTTCCGGAAAGGAGGTATGGGACGAGTTGGAAGGGAGATTCCTTTCCAGGATAGAGAACCTGATCGAAATGGCAAATTCCATCATGCCGGATGCGTATTTTCTCAAGAACAGGATAAGAGCCATGATAGGAAAACCCAATGTCGGTCTGGATGATATAAACATGAAGAGGCCGAAGATAGAAAGAATAACAAGACCGGTGAGAAAGGTCATTGTCATCAAGAGACCCATACCTCTTCCAAAAAAGGTAAGAAGACCCAGGAAACGGGTCCTGAAAAGACTGGATCATGAAGTTGTTGGGCCGCCGAGTTGATATTCATGAGATCATCATTTATGAAATGGGGTGCGATTCTATCCGTTTCACTTTTTCTCCTTTCAATACTGGCCTTTTCCTTTCCATATATCAAAGCTAAGGAGGAAGGAACCATCAATATACACTGGTCAAATCCAAAGGGTTTGAGATTGAACGGCCTCGAAAAGGGTGACAAGATCCACCTGGAATACAAGGCTGATTCCAACCTTTCCGTGTATCTCCTGACAGAAGATGAGGCTGACGATTACAGAAGACCCCTTTTCTATCGGACCGACCTTCCTTCTCCGGAGTTCACGGGGAAGGAGGGTGAATTCACCATTGATATCGATAAGGACGCCGATTACGAGATAATGTTCCTGAACGGCAGTTTCACGACGGACCATGAGGTGAAATACACGCTAATTACTTCAACACAGAGGGAGAAGAGAATATCATGGATATCAGGATCTAGCCTCCTCCTTCTTTCACTTTGCGTCATCATATTGATAATTGTTTTAAAGAAAAGAAATGGGTGAATGACATCTCCTGCACTCCAATGATTTAAATAATGTACCTATTACTTTTTTTAGTTGGTCACCTGTTACATGAAAAGAGGAAGGTCCATGTTCAGAAGGGAGCAGGCAATTGTTCATCATGCAACCTGTATGGATACAAGGAGAACTGCACCTGATGTTCCGTTGATTCTATTGATTTCACTTGCATTGCTCCTGTCATCCCTACCTTTGGTCCCATGGGAGAACATCACCGGTATTGATTCCGCAAGCACAACCAGATCCCAGAACTCACTGGATGGAGAGTACAAGGCGGATGAGATATGCATGACGAGGTTCATTGGCGAGTCTTCACAGAATGCTTTCGGGATGCTGGGTTCACATATTGGCCATGTCGATGTAAATGGGGACGGGATAGAGGACCTTTACATGTCAGCTCCGAGACTGAATATGGGAGAATCCGTCACGAACAGCGGAAGATGCTATATCTGGTATGGGGGCAATGAAAGCCTGAAGGATCAGCCCGAGCTTGATCTCGACGACAATTCACCCGATATAATAATAGAAGGTACCTCCCCGAATTCACAAGCTGTCGGAATTCTGAGGTCCGGAGATATCGATGGTGATGGATTCACGGACATGGTGATAGGCAATCCACTTCAACCTGAATCGGGTAAAGTTTATATTTTGTGGGGGAGCGGGGATCCGTGGCCTTCCGTAATTCAACTCTATCCTGCAAAAGGCAGCGAGCCGAACGGGTTTCCCGTGGGTTTCTTGAGGACGTCAGAGTATACCGTTATAAGCGGATTGGTGACAACGAGTGTTCTGGGGACGCATCTTGGAGAGGATATCGAGATAGGAGATCTGGACAGGGACGGCCTCGATGATGTGGTCATTTCCTTCTACGGATGGAACGCAGTCCTCATTTGTTGGGGAAACTCGGATAGAATGGATATTGGTTCTGATCTGACGTATATAAAGAACAATAGTGAGGTCTCAAATTTCGGAAAGAATGTGGAATTGGGGGACATCGATGGGAACGGAACATTGGACCTTGTCATATCGGCCCCCATGATTGATGATGAAAAAAGGGGTGTTTATCAGGCCGGTGGAATCTTCGTTTACTATGATCCATACAGGTTCAAGGGCAGTTTCGGGAAAGGATCCGGGAATTATCTCAGGCCGTTGATAATGGGAAAGGACCCGTACGACAGGATAGGTCTCGGGCTTCTTGTAAGGAATATAAATGGTGATGGCAAGGACGACATCCTCATTGGAGCTCCCGGAGATGATGGCCCCATGAATTCGAGAAGCCAATGTGGTGCCATCATGGTCTTCAACGGAAGAAATATTTCGGGTTTTTCCGACTCCTTTGTGGGAATGGACCATGCTGACACGATAATCTATGGAATAAATGCGAGGCAGGGCGAGGAACAGGGGGATAACCTGGGTGGTATGTTCGCGGTGGGTGATGTGGACCTGGATAATGAGCCGGAACTCCTGTTTTCCACCAGCACCAGGGATCTGGGAGCAGAAGATAATGTGGGAAGTATACTGCTGTTCGAAACAAAGGACACCTTCAGGTTCCCGGGTGGTGTCGCTGACCTAAGGGGAAGCGAACCCAGGATGAAGATATGGGGTATTGATCCCTCTGATAATTTTGGTTCTTCCATTGCACTTTTCGATTTCAATGGTGACGAGGCCATGGATATTTTTTCCGCTTCCCCCTCGGCTGATGGTGATGGTAATTCCCGCCCGAATTGTGGAGAAGTTTATCAGTTTCCGGGCAGTTCCATCAGAATAGAAGGATTGACCATTTCCGGTACAGGTACTTCGGAAGGAGATATTTTTTCAGGTTCCGGGACGGTATTCCTTTCAGTGAATATTGTCAAGAATCCCGACGCCTCTGCAATAGATAAGGTGAATGTCACCCTGGATCCGGGTGGACGTTCCATCGTTCTTTCATACGCAGATGATGTCTTCACTATTCTCAATGACCCTTTTTCTACGATTCACATGGATCTGGACGAGAGTACGTTTTCCACAACCTTGAACAGGGCAAGGGTAACTTTTGCATTCGATACCACATTGTTCTTTGACCTTCCCAAGAGGCCTCTTGTACTCGTGAATGTTTCAACGGAAGGCGGAGAGGAATTGCAGAGGATCTTCGAAGACCCGTTTGAAAGTCACAATGATATTCAGCTAACGGGAGAATTGGAAGTGGGGATCGTTGATGGAAGGGTTCAGACAGGGAATGATTGGTTCAAACCAAATGACAGTATTGTCGTCAAAGGACTCTATCTGACATATCGGGACGATGAGAATGTCAGATATGACGGGGCTGTATGTTCTCTGAAGGTGGGAGGAGAAGGAATCCCGGATCAAACGATTCCCTACATGGATGGCTGGTCCGTAAACATAATCTTACCGGATCTCGATGGTTCGAACATTTCCGTTGAGATCGATCTGGACCCAAATGCTGTTCCTTATGGATTTCCTGTTTCCGACCTTCCGGACCTTGGAATGAAAAGGATAAAGCACGTGAATCTGGACCGCAATCCGCCGCTTGCACCCTCAGGAATATCCCTCATTTCGGAAGATGATGAGATCTCCCAGTATGATGATGATACCGAAAGATGGGTAAAATGGAACGAGAACGCAGGTATGACCCTGGATCGTGGTGGTTCGGGTGTGAAATGCTTCGAGGTATCCGTGAATGGTTCGCAATGGAAACCGGCAATGAAAAGCGGAGGTCTTCTCGCAACCTTTTTCAAGGATCGGAATTTCCACGAAGTTGCCGAAGTAACGGACGGTAATTCCGGGGAGATCATGGGATACAGGGAAATGGTGGACGCAAGTATGGTCCATACAAGGGATGAATGGGGGGCTTTTCCCCCTTATCTGGAACTGGACCCCGCAAATTACTCCGTGAGGTGGCATGGCTGGTTCAGAGCATTCGATTCAAGGGATCACAGATTTTCACTTTCGGGCTCGGGAGAAGTAAAAATGATATTGGGTGATGAATGCCTGATAGATTGGTCCCAGCTTTCTGAGACGCCGGTCAGTCCACCCGTATACATGGAAAGCGGCGAGACACGCAGTATTACCATACTGCTGCGGAACTATGTCGGTCCTTCGAATGAAGTGTGGGAAACGTACATGTCCTTGAAAATGGAGGACAAGAAGGGATTCATGAACCCGATGGATCCGGCTCAGCTTCTGTTTCCTTCAAATATCACCAAAATCATAACACCATCAGAGGAAAGTTTCCCCGTCAGGGTGAGATCGGTGGATTGGGCAGGTCTTGTATCCGAGACTGTATCAATAACAGGATATACGGATCTTGCGCCCCCTGTATTCGATCTATCATTGATCGAAAGATGGTATCCATGCACCTCCCCTGCGATAAAGGTACGAATAAGAGATCCTGCCATAAACGGAATAGATGGTTCCGGGGTCGATCCGGGGAACGTGAGTTACAGGATAAGGGAAGGAGTTGGAGGTGCGTTCTCCAACTGGACGAGTATGGCATTCACGATTGGAAAAGGTGGTTCGGAAGAGGCACCTGTCGAGGTTGAGGCAACCGTCATACCCCAACTGGATGAAAAATGGAAGGGAAGCATTCAGTTCACTGCATTCGATAGAGCGGGTAACCGTGCCATATCCTCCGTTGTAGATATAGGAGTGGACCTGGAAGGTCCGGATTTCGAACTGTTAAGACCCAACCTGCTTCTGGTTCAGAGGGAAGGAAACATAGAATGGATGCTAAAGGCCTTTGATCGGCCCGGTTCCGGCGTCAATGCATCGAATCTGGAGATGAGGTACCGTGAAATGAACGGGGATTGGTCGATCTGGTATCGTATGAACGGTTCCGGGATATCCGAGGAGGTATTTGCGACGATCTCCCTTTTTCTTCCCGAAGGAGAGTTCGAGGTGCAGTTCAGAGGATTCGATGCGGTGGGAAACCTGGCCATGTCCCAACCGATGAGTGTCAAGGTTGAAAAGGAACCGGAGGATCTTCCCCCCGTTGCACGGATCTCTTCCCCCGTCGAAGGGCAGAGATTCAAGGAAGGTACTCCAATACTGCTTGATGGGAGCAATTCCGAGGATGATGGCAATGGCAGGTTCGAACGGTTGAGATTCTCCTGGTTCTCAAACAGGTCAGGTTTGTTGGGGGTCGGTTCGATCTTGACAGTGTATCTGGACGATGTTGGCGTTCATAGAATAACACTTTACGTTGATGACGGTTCCATTGGGCACAACATCTCCACGTTTGTGAACATTACCGTGGAGGAATTGGATATAGGATATACTTCCGGGGAAACAAACGGAACTGGTGAGTCCAGCAACCTGATAGTATTGCTCATAGGCTCCCTTGCCACTGTCATTGTCCTGGTGCTGCTGTTGGTATTCATATTGATCAGATACAAGAAGAGAAGGGAAGAGGAGATCATGCTGGAATACCGGGAAAGAACGGTAGATGATGAACTCTACGAATCGAGAATAAGGGAGGAGGAGAAGAGTCTTGGTATTCATGAAGAAGAAGTGACAAGGACACAGGAGGAAATTGAAAGGGAGAGGGAGATCCTTTACGGATCACTGGGAGAGGAGATGGAGTGAGAAATCGTTTTGACAAGTTGAATTTCAACATGCGAGCTCCCGATTCGTTTTTTTTATGATAAGGGGACCCATTCACAAATCGCATTGCGGGACCAATCGAATTGTGCCTCTGTTCGGGTGCAATCCCATTTATTAGGTATTTTTCAAAAAGCATTGGATTATTACCTATTTTTAAAAAACTCTGCATAATCTCACAATAATACTGTTATATTCTTAAGCCAAAATATAACATAAACTATTCATTGTGGCAGTTAATTTATATAAATGTTATTTACCTAGTTTTCGGGAATGCACCCCCTCTGTTCCCTAACAGATTGCAAACTACTTGTCGAGGTCGAAATCGACTAGGGGTTGTATGAGTTCAAACATAAGGTATCGTGCAAGCTCCTTCAGCTCAGCATATGTGGGTTCTCTTCCATCCTCGGGTCTTGGGACCTTCCAGGGGGGTCCTATCCTTACATTGACCTTTCGGAAGGGTCTTGGCCAGCCTCCCTTGGGCCAGGCTTTGGTTCCTCCGGAGAAGCCGACCGGAACTATCGGGACATCTGCCAGCATAGCGAGTCTTATAGCACCCGTGTGCGGATCACCCAGCTCCCTGCCGTTTCCCCTCGTTCCTTCAGGAAAAATGCCGATCCAATTTCCCCTTTTCAGGGCAAGAAGTGCCTTCTCGAATGCGATCTTGTCCGATTTACCTCTTTTGATAGGAATGGTACCCACACCTTTCAATATTATTCTGCTGAATGGTTTGTGGAAAAGTTCTTCCTTTCCGAGAAATCTAACGGGTCTGTATCTCAGTGCATTCAATATGGGCCCTTCAGCGTTGGATACATGGTTGGCAGCAAAGATGGCTCCCTTCTTAACCATGTTCTCTTTACCCTCGACCTTCCAGCAGAGAAACATGGTCTTGAATATGGGTGCGACAATTGGCCAGGCCAGGTAGTACAACCATGACATGAGTGTGCCCCTATCGTGTCAATACTATGTGGCGGTGTTATATCAATCTTACCAACCATAGAAACTGCACGTCCGGTCCACACCCTCTTCAAGAGAAACAATCTCGGAGAACCCCAATTCCTCTCTTATCCGATCGCTGGACATTGCCCAGATACTTCCGGTGAGGGCCCTATATTTTGTCCATGAAAGGGGAGGTGGTCCCTTCAACAGGGGAGAAACAACCTCGGAGAGAAGGGTCAATATCCACAATAGCGATTTGGGGTATCTTCTGTGCCCAATCCTTTTCATTCTCCTTTCTATGGTTTCAATGATAAGGGACTGCGAATAGGGAGCCTCCGAAACGTGATAGATATGATATCCCTCGTTCACTCCAAGAGAGAGCATTATTGCCTCAACGAGATTGTCAACATAGAGCATGTTGAGTACGGTATCACCTGAACCCACAAGAGGCATTATACCCTTGCGGATCGACGTGAATATCTTCATTCCGGAGGAATTGAGATTCATCCCCGGTCCATACAAGACGGATGGTCTGAGAACGACAACGGTTGTTCCGGTATCTTCGGAAGCTCTTTTCAGATATCTCTCTGCTTCCAATTTGGATCTTCCATAGGAATCACAAGGGTCCGGATCCATTTTTTCGGTGAGTGGTCTCTCCCTTGAGCCGTGAGGGCCAAGAGCACTGATCGAGGATATGAATATGAACTTGCGGCATCCCTTTTTAAGTGCAGCATCGAACATATTCCTCGTCCCTGTATGATTCACCTTCATCATCATCTCTTCCGAAGGATGACTGGATTCCAGTATGCCAGCACAGTGGATCACGGCATCATGTTCGGGTAGATCGAGTGAATCGGGGTCGGTGACATCTCCTCGGATGACCGTATTCAGTCCTTTCACGTCCTCTCCGGGAAGTGCCATGGCCATTGGCTTCATACCATCTCGCTTCAATCTTTCGATGACGGCGCGACCGAGGAATCCGGAACCCCCTGTTACTATGATCCGCATGCCCCTCCATTATATGGAATGATGATATACTTTTTCGGACACGCAAGGCAGGTTCCTGGTAATATTCAGATCAGAGATGATCAAGGATCGAATTCCATATCATTCGTATCATGAGAGATGTTCATGATGACCAGCAGCATATTCGATAGTTCTTCAAGGTCTCTACTTCTGTTCTCGTCATCCACAGGTCCCGCGGCGAAAAGGAGGGTTTCGGACCTCTTATCGTCGAGAAGATGGATTCTCAAACCCGAATCCTTGAAGAGAAACGTTTCCATCTCTCCGACATAGGGCACCATCTCCATTCCGGTAAACGACAGTTCGTCAAGATCAGCCATCCAATCCCTTATCTTGTGATATGCTCTCTTATCATGATCCATTACCCACAGGTACATGTTTCTTTGTTTAGAGACAATGTTCCTGTATGAACGGAGCTCCTTGACCAGGAGGTATAACCCGATAAGAACAAGGATGGAAAAGAAAAAGAGCGGCAAGGGTTGGAATGGGCGATATATCACAAATGCCGCCGTGATGAACGGGTAGAGGGTTGCATTGTAAATCATTATCCTGATAAGTCTTCTCGAGGAGATGAAATGGATGTTCCTCCATGAAAGTGTGAAGTTTTTCATTTCATATTTGATGTCCCTCAATCCTTCCCTCTTCATTATGAACTTGAAAAAGATAAGATCGAAAAGAATAAAAAGAATTGCCAGCAGGAGGAGATAGATGAGAGAGGCAACAAGGAGTCCGTCCATGGCGATGTACAGCAGGGAAAGGGTGCCTGCGGCAAGAATTGAACCAATTAAAATCAATATGAGCAGCAGACTGTATTCCGACCAAACATTTCCAATTCTCATGTTATCCTTGAAATGATAATGATGATGTTATATTTTGTTCCTTCATTGACCAACTGCAACAGCCGAAGTTCAGGTCGAATGATTTCACCAACTGCTCAACTCTCCTAACTGAAACGCCATATTGACTGGCTATCTGCGATTTGTCCCAATCGCCGATATCAACCACATGGCGACAGATCCATCGGATCTTCTTGTCCGATAGTTT
>Ga0190359_1001604_pt1 | contig 14111 bp, 26 predicted proteins | sample 48721823_MG_FD_161269 | JGI IMG/M metagenome (GOLD analysis project Ga0190359, IMG submission 161269) | Hydrothermal vent microbial mat bacterial communities from Southern Trench, Guaymas Basin, Mexico - 4872-18-2-3_MG | ecosystem: Environmental > Aquatic > Marine > Hydrothermal vents >... | reverse complement strand
GCTGCAATAGCAGCTGCTGTTAGAAGTGCCGCAGCAACTAAAACCATTTTTTACCACCTCATATTAAATTTAAATTCAGGAATTTCAAAGACAAAACCCCGCTTTTTCTTTGATTTTTTATTTTTCTTTTTGCCAGTTTCAAACATGTTTGAAAAATTCTTTTCTAAATCGCTAAAATTAAAACCAGCAGATGTTTGTTTATTTGAAGATTTCGTCAAGCCAAATGGATCGAAATTCGTTATTCCATTAAACTGTTTTGCTGGTTTTGCCTGCGATTTCATGGTGCCTAATCCAAAAGGATCAAAGGATTTGAATTCAGGCAATTTTGCTGGCGAAATAGTTTGTTTTTTCTTTTCAGTTCCAAAAGGATCAAAAGTTTTAATTTCTGAAAACGCTGTCGAACTCATTTCTGCCGCATCAATTTTTGCTTCAATTTCGTTTAAAACATGTTCAGAAACGCCGTTCCTGCGGCAGATTTTACGCAATTCTGCCAGCATTTTTCTATCAGAAATCTCGCCTTTAAGATTCCTTATTGTTAATTTATGAATCTGTTGAATCTCATCCTTTAAATGCGGCGCGTATTTTTTAACAATTTTATATAACACTGCGAACCTGCCATTAACTTCTTGAACTGTCGCTTCATCGTATTGCTGCGGCATACGAGTCAGCATAGTTTCGTTATTTACAGCATCATAAGCAGTGGCGTATATGTTCATAAGGATTTCCCAGTCTTCATCCACTTTATTATGCGTAAATATTCCAGCAGTAGAATTCGCACCCATGTATATGTTCTTGTTCATGGATAATCACCTATCCTTATTTTTCGATTTGTTTATATAAATATGTTTTTATGTGTCACGCAGTGTCATTAGAGTTGTCATTACCGACGTCGGATAAATCTAAATCGAATATTTTAAACAGGTTTTCGTTTTCGTCATCGACTGCTTCTTTCTTAAATGCTATTTGAACATCTACCCTGCGCTTTTTTGAATCCAATAATTCAGCAATCTTTTGAACTTCACGAGATAACCTTTCAGCATCATCTTCAACCTCTTGCGCGATTTGTTTCCTGAATTCCACAAAATCAAAGTTAAACTTCGCGGAAAGAAAACCTTCCGCCAATCGTAACATAATCTTATATTTCTCAAAAGATTCATCAGTGGTTTGCTGCGGATTCGCAAACGCAGACAAACCTGTTAAAAAATGCCTATAAAATAGGAATATATTCGGATCATTTGAAAAATCGATTTTTTCAATAAAATCGCCGATGGAATCTTTTTTCCATGCCACTTATATCAAACCTCTTTGTTTTGCTTCCTCTAAAAATGCAGGAATGAATTTATCTTTAAATTCGCGATGCGAAAGGTTAAGCATCTTGCGAATTAAAGTTTTGTTTTCAGCGGAAAAAGTAACCGATTCGCCGCGCCATCTCGCCATGCCTTTAAGCATTTCAAACATTTCATCATTCTTTAAGAAAACCTTAATATTTGCCGCCTGCAAGCCAAGATCCTTATTAATCTCCCGAAGGATAATATCTCTTTTTCTTTCAAGAATCTTTAATTTTGCTTTCCGAGATGTCTGCTGGAATATACGCTTTATTTTTGTCGATGGCATAACAGGTCGAACTACATCAACTCTAAATTCGGTGCCGCCAAAATGGAATGTTGCTTTTTTACGCCGTAAAATTGGTTTTTCCAGATTACGTTTATCCAGCCAATACTGATAAACAAACGCGCGCGCATCTTTTCGGTTTCTGAACATTTCGATTTCGATATCAATGGTTTTTCTTACATCCTTTGTGATATCTGTAATATCTTGCGTGTTGTATATAATTACACCGCCATGGCCACAATGCTGAATTTTTGTATCTCTGAACGTTACATTTACTTCTGCAATAGATTGATTAAGCAAACTTTGCCATTTTTGTTTCGGCACCAGAAACCTTAATTCATCCACAACGATTGTAACTTTGCTGCTTTTAATCCAATTATTTATTTTATCGCCATATTCTGATGGCGTATATATAACCTGCGAAATAGGATCAACTTCCTGATTTTTCTTTTTAATGCGAGAATATAACTTTTCCAATTTTTCAGCGATTGCCAATGAAAACATGCTTTTTCCAACACCGCTTTTACCATCGACAAGAAGAACAACAATTTTGTTATAAAAGATAGGTTCAAGAAATAATTTATAAAGAAATAAATCCTCAAAAGAAGTAATTGCTTCTGCCGCGACTTTATCAGGTGTTTCCAGAATCAGTGGCATATATACATTTATTGTGTAAATAATATATAAATTTTTTTATTTGTTCTATATAGGAATATATATTTTAAGTTTAAATCTATATATTTTTTAATACAACTATATATTTTTTATTAAAATCTATATAGATTTAATAAAAAAATATATAGATTTTTTCAGCATCTATATATAACTCTATACCTTATCCTTTCGATTAAACTTATTTTTATTCCTCTAATGGATACAAAATAAGCATTTTGTATTTTAACAATTTCAAAAAAAATAAAAAAATTGATTTAATCGTCGATAATTCTGATTTTTATCGAATTGTTGCTTGATTTTTCTAACATCTTTGCAAATTTACTCGTTGTTGTGGTTATTTCAAGAGTTACATATCTCACATCAAAAAGACCTGCTTCGCTTTTTTCGATTCTTGCCCAAAATTCCAGATCATCTTTTATGGTTTATCACCTCCTATTAATTATCTTCTTTAAAACATTCAATACCTATTTTATAAGTATAATCGCGATATTCCAACATTAATCCATCCCTGCAATTATATTTAACATAATCAATTAAAGAACTGTTATTGGTATTATTAACCATACGTTCGATATTACTAATACGATTATCGAAATAATCATATAAAACACTAAATCCTATCATAATCCCAACATCAATAATTAATAAAAGAAAAAATATGGTAAGTATATCACCTTTATTCATTCTTTATCCCCCCCCATCTAAAACATCTTTAAAAGCAAGTTTGAAAAGCCATTCGTTGTATTCATCTATCTCATTAGAAATATCAAATAACTCGTCTTCATCGCACAAACTTTTAATTCTCTTATAAAACTCTTCAAACCAACTCTTATCATACTTGTCCAACCCTAATTTCTTACATTCATCAAGTATATCCAATAAATCCCATTGATCACAATCAGCATCTGCTTTATTTATTAACCAAAAGTTGCACGCTGATTTTACGTCTCGTTTATCAAAAAAATCTCCTGCTACTGGATCATACTCCATAGTTATTTCTTCATCTACTGGTGATAATAATTTTCCAATCAAAGGTTCTGGTTTCATTCTTTATCCCCTCTATCAACAAGAAAATCATAGGCTCCCGAAAATAATGCAAGATAATCAATATCATTCTCATCAAGTTTGCATTTAGCAATTTCTTTTTTATGTTTCAACAACCATCTCCTGAAATCTTCCCATGTTATGGGGATCCCATGAAATTCTCTATATTCATCAACTTCTACACATTGGAACCCAATAGTTATCAATATCACCTGCATAAAATTTCCTTTATAGACCTTATGAATATCACCACGTTCTATATGATATCTACATGCTTCTTTAAGGCTTTTATAAGCTTTCTCACCGAATTTTTGTATGAATTCTTGTTCCAGTTTCTTTTCAATTTTCATTGGTTTCATTGTTCATCACCTGAAAAATGTTTGTAAGGGCTTTTATTCTATTCTCAAACACCTTTTCCTTGTTCTTATTATAAAAGTCATAGATTCGCTTGATTTTGGTTCTCAAATCGTCATATACTTCCTTTTTAATACTTTCTTCAAATATTAAATATATTGGTTGAGTCATATTTACTTTTATCGAAAAATCTCCATCATAATTGTAAAAAGTTACTTCAAAATCATAGCTCGGAGAATCCCAATATAAACTCATTTCATCTTTTTCTTCGGAAAAATTTATGCTGTTAATTAACCACACGTCCTCTATTGCCCACTTTATAAATTCATTAAACCATCTCAAAAAGTCGTTTAATAGTTTTTTAGAGGATTCGTACAAAACACCATTGTTTGGTTTCATTGGTTATCACCTTTATTACCCCCAAACAAGTGAGGTTTGTTTTCTTTAATATCATCATAAAGTGCTTGTGCTGATTCAACAATAATCTCTTTCATTCGTTCCCAATTTATTGCTGTTCCATTATCGATATCAAAATCTATAAATCCGCCATAACCGCTCCAAAAGGTGAAATGTTCGCCAAAACCATAATAGTGGATACTCCATTGTGGGTCTTCTCCTCTTTTTCTTACAAACTCAAAAAAAGTAATCGCTTCTGGAAAAGTTTCTGGTCGTTTTATCTCCTTCCACTCAACACTTGTATATTTTACCCATTCTTTAACGATTTTTTCAAAATTGTTTTTCCATCTACCCGTTTTTATCACCCTTTAAAATATTTAACCAGTAATACAATTAAAAAAACAATACAAAAACCAATCACCATTTTTAAAATCCAGCCAAGCCAATCAGTTAGCCATTTCATGCTATTAAATCCACCTCCTCGACATCAACTTTTTCGTTTTCTTTTTGCTGGTTTTCTTTATTTTTATTTTTCCTTGCGATTCGATAATCTTTCCCCGCGTAATAAAGCACACAGAAAATCTGTTTCTTTTCGCCATCTACCTGTAATCGCAGCACGTAATTCCCACTCCAGCAAAAAACGCCTTCAGCAAGTTTCTGCTTATCAATCTCAAAATTAAACGATTCAAGCCGATTTAATTTTATATCCGACATGTTTTTTCACCTCCTTTTTTATTTAAAACGAATGAATTTAAACTGCGATTTTGCAGCAGTTCTTTTATATTTTGATTTTGATCCAGCAAAATTTGCCGCATAAGTTTTTCAGGAATCTTAAAATTTGTCCAGAATCCTTCTTTTCGGAATGTTTTTGCGGTTTTAGAATTCTCAAAGCTGATGTGATTAACCACTTTTGAATGGTTTGAATAAGATTTAACGAACAAAGGATCGCCAAAAACTTCACTTATAGTTTCAATACTGCTTTCGTTAAGTAACCAATATCCTTTAAAATTATCCAGATGCGATTTTAATTCCTTAAAATCATCTATAGTCCATCCACCTTTATTATAATTACTGCCACCTTTCAGATATGGCGGATCAAGATATAAGAAAACGTATTCTCTATTCACGTTTTTAAAAAGGTTTCTGTAATCTTTATTTGTGATTTGCCATCGTTTAAGTTTTCTTATAACTTCATCTTCAAAATGCGGTTCTTTTACTTTATAAACATACATTAAAGGCATCGTTGCGCTTTTATTAACAATCCCTGATTGACCGTATATGTTTAAATAAAGCCATTTCAAAGCTACATCAAAATCAGGCACCTGAAAATCGAAATCTTCGGTTCTGAACAATTCATTCCTAAATTCTTTATAAACAACATCATGCGCCGGCAGATATTTCCATTTCTGAATTAATTTCTGCCGCAAATCATCATCGTATAACACTTTAAAGATGTTATAAAGATACTTATCCAGATCATTATAAATCAGTTGTATTTTCCAAGAATCAGGAATTGCAAACAATACTGTGCCACTGCCGCCAAATACATCAACAACGCATGAAACGTTTAAATGTTTATAAGCGTAATTTATCAGATAAATAATGTCTTCAATTAAATACCCTTTTCCACCAAAATACTTGAAAGGTTTTTTTATTTTCATTTCTTTAATCTTTTCTTATTTTTTGAATAAGTTTTTCAAGCGCGCCATATTCCCTCTCAAGCCATTTCTTATCATTTTTATACGCCGCAAGTTCTTCAGGCGTATAAAATATAACGTCATGGCATTCATCACAAAACTTGTTTTCTTCCCGCATCCTGCTATATTCTACTGATGAATAAAATTTCTTCCCGCAGCCGAGACACTCATATTCATACATTTGTATCACCTTTAATCCACAAACTCGACCTGATCTAACATTATTTGTTTCGTTAGTCGCAACAGCTTTTTCTCGGCTTCAAGTCTGGCGACGCTATGATCTAACTCTTTCTGTTGCTTTTCCAAGATTCGTAACTGTTCATTAATCATGTCGATTCGCTTATCGACTTCATCAACTGATTTAAATTTTATCTCGATTTGTTCAGGCATTATTCCACCTCATTACCAAATAATAACGCATAATATTCGTCGATTGTTTTCAATTTATTATGCGATTCACGTAGAATTTCCAAAAACTCCCTCTGCGTCTTGCAATCCCTGATCTTATTAAGGATCAGGATCATCTTCTGAATGTATTCCAAATCCTGATTTTTATTTATACTCATTTTTTTCACCTCGTTTTTTAATTTTTATGGTTTTTATAAATTTTATACTTTATAAATCTTTCCCGCGTAGGTGTCCAGTGGGTCCAGTGGAATATCTTGTAGTATTTTTTGCCAAAAATGAAAAAAAACACAATATATAGTGTTACTCTATATCTTTACCGTTAAAGTGCCAATTCATATACAACCTTGACCAGTTTTTTAGTTTATGACAAGCTGAACAAAGAATTTGTAAGTTTTCTAAATCATCTGAACCCCCTTGATTGAGTTCAATTATGTGGTCTATTGTTAAGGTTTCATGTTCTCCCAACTGTTCTTTCGTTCTAAGACAAAAGAAACAACGAGGTTCTTTCATTTTATGAAACTCCGCTACTTGTTTCAAGTCGTAACGACTTGTTCTGACTCTTTTATTATCTTCTCTCGGTTTCGGAACCCATTTAATGAAGCCGTCTTTCTTACAAACTAATTTACCATAGTGTATGGTGTTCGGTGTTTCGATAAAGTCTAACTCAGACCCACAATAAGGGCATTTTTCGTTCATTTTTTATCAACCTCCGACAATTTCCCAACCTTTGTAAGAATATCGGAAAATTGAACCTTGCTTGATTAATTGTTTCAAAACAGATTCAACTTGTTCCTCAGCAACATTAAGTCGTTGAGAAACTTCGACAATTATTTCCTCCTGAGTAATACCTTCTTCCTTTCTCTCTTTAATAATCTCTAAGATTCCATTCCTAATCTTAGTAACAGTTGTTTCAAAAATCCCTTTCTCACTAACTTTCGATTCTCTAACTTCGTCAGATTCATCCTTCCACCTTAAACCTTCAATACATCTCCTTTGTTGATTCTCTTCTTTTATGAACTTTCGAACTCCAGTCTGATAACGATCATTTTCAAGCATCGTTTTTACTTCTTTCCAAGTAAAATGACGACTTCTTGGTTTGTTCTCAGCAAGCCATTTAATAAATTCATTGTAGAATTCTGTGCTTGGTATAAAGCCTCTTATGTCATCAACACATTTTTCTCGAATGAACTGTTTTAAAGGATTAGCTCTCTCTTCATATCTCTCTCTCTTTTCTTCTATGGTTCCTTCATTGTAAAAAGAGCCTCTTTCTAACAGTTCTTTTAAGACAAAGATGCTTTTTCGAGCTAGTGCCGAGTATTCCTCTAATGGAATCTCTTTTATAATATCTTTACCTTTATTAAATATATTAGGAAAATCTAAAATTATCATCCTCGAAAAGAAACCGTCAGTTGTGTCTAAGGTTGCTGGTAAGCTGTTAGTCGCTATGATTATTTTAGCGTAGTTTTCGAACTCGAAATTAGATTTAAACTTGTACTCCGCTGGTACAAGATCTTGACCTGAAAGTGATTTTAAGATCGCTGAATTTTTTAACACTGAGAAATTTGTTTCCCCGCACATTGCTACAAGTTTCTGATAAAGTTTTGAAGTTTCAAATCTTGACCTTGTACTATCTAGCCTTTCCAAATCCGTTGAAGCAATATTATTCCTACCTAAAAAATTTGATAAAAGTCTTAGAAAACTACCTTTTCCATTTCTTCCTGTACCATGTAAAATAAATATTCTATGAATAGGATAGTCTCTAAGCATCGAATAAGCTATCAATTCATAAAGCTTTATCTTTTCATCAGATCCAACCCAACTCTCAAATAATCTATCAATAGTCGGTGTGTTCTCATGTGTGCCAAAGGGATGAGGTATTGAGTTAGTAAAAAAGTATTCTGGTGTAGGTTTTATTTCGTCCAGTGTTTTTATATCTATGATAATATTCGAAAATTTTATCCAAGTTTTTGGAGGAGTTAAAGGTTTTTTACGTAATCCTATTAATTTCATACCGTTTAATAATCTCGTTTTTACTGTTGTTGATGTGATTCCCTTTCGCAATTCGGCATCCAAGTCATCTAAAAAATAAGAAATGAGTTCATCATCATCTACTTGTTTATAGATCCCTTCTTTCTGATCGTATAAGTAAAAGTAACTTATTTTGCTATCGTAAAAATAGGGAGTTAAATCATATAATGCTTGTGCTCGCAAAAGATACTCATCATCAACAAGTGTACTTACAACTTTTTGTTCTTTCTTGCTTTTTAGTTCTACACCAACTTTTTTCGCGATATCTTTCAACAAATACACAGAATTGTCATGACAGTCAAGACCTAAAAACGTGTTCTTATAAATAACGAATGAAGGATTAATATCTGGCGGATGAAATGGACAACTGATAAGATAATACTCTCCCATATCCTGATGCCTAACTTTTTCAAGAATCTTGTCCAAGAGCTCTTTCAACTGAGAAACGTCTTGTTGACCTTGCGTTTCAAACTTCTTTTTTAGAACGTCACGACCGAACAAACTGTAAAGATCACCGTACCTTAATCTTGCGATAGGTCTATCAGATATGACTATGTAAAGGTTACCATTGGGATGGATAGAGTTCGGTCCAACAACTTGTTTACCTTCCCCCTGCACGTCAATATGGCATTCATCAAGGTCTAATCGGGTTGATTTTACAGGTCTTTCTGTAAAATAGTAGAAATGTAAACCACCGCTCCCTGTTCTAACGGTAAACGTTTTTGGCATTTCACGAAGTAATCTCTCTGCAAAATCATCTGTCGGATGGTCAACGTCTATGACTAAAAGATATCCGTTCATTTCATCTCCAATACCGCAAACTACACCATAATTATAACTCTGTTGTAGAAAACGTTGTATTCCTTCATAATCAAAATGGTGTTTTGTCCAATCTTTTGTAAAAGGTTTTTTACCTCGTAAAGGTATAAACCTTAAATTCTTATTCTTTAGCTGGTTGGGAATCTGAATCACTGTTATGCACCTCTTTTAGAAGTCTTTCCATTTCGGTTCGAGGTATCTTATACCAACCACCTAAGGTCTTAATAGCAAAAAGTTTCTTATCCTTTATCCAGTTCTTTACAGTGATGTCAGTCACTCCCAACCGATCAGCAACCTCTTGCGGGCTGTAAAAATATTTTTGTTTCATTTTTTTATCACCCGCATAAGTGTAGATTTTTGATATTTATATATTTTTTGGTTTTTATGATATTTATAGCAAAAATGTGACTTTTGTGACAGAAATGACAGTTTTTCATACTTATATATATAGAAAAATATTAAATATAAAATAGTGTCATTTTTGTCACAATTGTCAAAAATTATACGAGAACTTACTAGACAGGTTACTAGACAGATGTGACAGGAGTACCGAAAGTGTTTAAAAAACTTTTGGTCAAACTATAAAAACCAAAAATCATTAGAAAGGAAATTAAAAAACAATTAATGCGAATTCTTTAATCGTTCTTTAACAATTCAAGATCTTCTGATTCGAACCAGCCATAATACCCATCGGAAAATAACACTTTACAATCGCCCATGTAATTTTTCGCAATAATTATCCCGATTTGCCCTGCTTTTCCATAAGGATCGTATTCTATCTTTTTTTTAACCCGCACCCAGCAGTTTATTTCCATGGTTTCACCCTTATGTTTTCATGATTTTATTAATTATTTTTGCGATTTTTTGCATTCGATTTGCGCTGCGGTGGATGTAATATACCGCTGATCCGTAAGCCCTGCTTAATTTTGCGCCTTTATAAATATCGATATCTAAAATGTCGGCGCCGTATTCTGACAACAAAGTCAGGATGTTATGCCTAAAAGTATAAAACGAAAAAGGTTCAAGTTCTCCTGTTTCATCATTAACCCTGCCGATTCGTGCTTCATAATTTGCTTTTCTGAATTTATGCCTTATGTTTCTAACCTTTGCGAAAGATGGAAATAAATACGCTTTCGGAAAAACCTGTTTTTCTACATACGCCATGAATTCTTTCATATATGGATTTCTTGCTGGCAGTAAAACGAATCTGGTGACACCGCGTTTTGCTGTATGGATTCTTAATCGGATATAGTGGCCATGCCGCATGACGTCTTGTTTTAGGATTTTCTTTGCTTCGATACCACGCAAGCCTGTTAAATACGCGGTTAAAAGCAGAAATTTATGCTCGTCATCCTTTGCTCTTTTTAGATAATCCACAAATTCTGAAAAATAAATTGGTTCATAATCCCCTGTTCGCAATCCTTTCAAGAATCTTGTTTTATACAGCGCCATATTTCCAGCCAGCCGCCATTGAAACCAACAAAACATGCTGAAATACGCGCATATTAGCCCCTTTCAGCAGCAATTTGTTTAAAGCGCCTACAAATACGCTTGTAACCGCAAAAATCGCAAATGCGCGCCAATTTGTTAAAATAAAAGCTATTGCAAGCCATGCTGGCATATCAAATCCAAGCAGCAGTTTATATACTAACGCAAACCCTGATGCTACAAATAAATATAATAAAATCTTAAAAAATTCAACATTAAGGATTGAAAACGCAACCACTATCGCGCCAAACATGTAATAATTCCACTTGTCCTCAATAGGTTTATCTCTAATCTCATTTATGAAATTGATAAAGACTACAATTCCTGCCATCAATAAAATCGTGGTTTGAATTGCTGCCATCTTATTCACTCAATTTTTTGATTTCGCTTTTTGTTTGCTTCCACTTTGAAAGTGCGACATTCTGAACAAATATTTTGTTTATTGTTTCAACATATTCTGTAATGGTTGCTGGATCAATAAACATCTTTTTGAATGCTTGTTCATAACTCGATTTAAGCCTTTGCTTCAAATCTTCCTCAATGTCAGGAACTTCTAATGCTTGCAGACGCATATACGTCTTAAACATCAATGATCTTGTCACGTTTGCGTAATTTTTTAACGCGTTATAATCCTGTTGTGGAATCTTTTCTTTTATATCTTTTTGATTTGCATCGCCATATTCATGCTCAACATGAATCACTAAATTCAAATATCCGCTGGCATAATCGAACAACAATTCGATATCATTCAAAAACGCCAAAACATACGATGTGTTTGATTGTTGTGCTTCATCTTTCGGAATCATGTTTTACCCCCCGCAATATTTTATGCGATAATAAAAAGATATGAAATTTAAAAAAAGCAATCCCATAATCGCTAACAGATACAACCACTTTTTTATTTTTTCCCACTTTTTCATTGCACAATCGCCGATGGCGCTGCGCTTTTAATTGGCGCAGTAAGCGATCCAATTAATCCTGCGCCGCCACCTTTCAAAAATAACATCAAAACGATTGCAAGCGCACCAATTATTAAAATCCAAAACCACCAATTAGATAAAAATGCAAATGCAGGTTTCGGTTTGCTCATTTCTACAACATATCTGGCAAAATCACGCATGATGCTGGTTAATTCTTCGGTTTTTCTTTTCAAATAGATTACCGAATGCGTGACGGTGCTATTAAGTTCCATCTTCGAAAGCGCTTCTTTTGAAAGGAAAGTTTCAAGATTTTGATTATAGATCAACACTGGAAAACTTGAAAATGCAAACAGGTTTTCATGCACTTTTGTGTTTGGCAGTTTAATAATAGTTTCATCTTCGGTTTTTTCAAGTTTTGCATCCGCTGGCGGTTTAATGTAAGAGACTGATTTTCTATCGAACACAGTCGATCCTTTTTTGGATATAACAAATGGCGGATTAACTTTTGCCAGAAAAGGTTTTATTACGCCAGTGCTGTCGATAGTCAAAACCAGTAACCCTTTGCCTTCCACCATCTGAAAGATTGGATGCCTGTATAACAACGAGAAAATAAAATACCCAAGAACAATTCCTATAAGCGCTGCGATACTGGAAAATAACAGACCCCACCCTGAAAGCAAAAACATCGAATATAGGATCACTGGCAGGATTCCTGCAAGAAATATGCCAGCGATTTTCTTTATCCTCATTACATTTAAAGCCATATTAATCACCCGAATAACTTCTTCTTTTCAGGCGCGGAAACAGCTACATTCCCGCCTGATTGGTTATATTCGTATTCGTATTTTGCTTTTGTAAATGATTCGAAAGCAAACGCTTTCACACCCAATGTTGAACGCATTAAATATAAATATATATCAACACTGAATTTAATGTTATGCAGAACCATGCGTCTGATTTCAGAAATCTGTGTTTGTAGTTCTTTGTTTCCGCTTTTTGCGATCTTTTGTTCAAGATCAAAGATAAATTCACCAAGTTTAACAAAATCCCGAATCCAAGTAAAAAACTTACCCAGCAGATATCTATCATACTCCGACAGGTTCGTTAATTTTAACTCATCAGCGGTTAATAAGTATAGTAATTCAAGAAGTTCATCTCTTGTTAAATCTTTTTTAATTAATTCTTGAATCCTCGCGCTCACATCCTTTCCCAGAAGTTTATCAGAAAAGGATGCGCTCGGATTCGTTGTTTTGTTTAATGAATCAAGAACGCTGTCCATTTTATAGATTGTATTTCTGCCTTATAGCCTTTTCCCTTTTTTTCGATTTCCAAAACATCGTCATGTCAAAAACAAAGATTATCAAACCGATTATCATTGTGGCAAAAGACATGGCGCCCAGCAATATTGCCGCAAATCCGTTCGTTAATGCTAACCTTTGAACCAACTGCTCACGTGGCAGAACCTCGACTTCCGCAACCAACTTTTTTGAAACCAAACTTTCATTGATTTTTCCCATTTTTATCGACCTCCTTCTTTATTATGAAGGAAAGTGCAGCAATTAACGAAGAAAAGCCTTCCTTTTCTTTATATTCTTTCAACTTTTCATAAATAGAAATCGGAATCATTACAGTCTTGTATTTCATACTCTTTATTTATGGCATAACATATATATAAATTTTGCGTAAAAACCGCAATATTTATATATAAGCATACCCATAAATAACCTATAATGACAGGAAAAAAGAAACCTGTGTTTTATGATTTGGATGTAAAAGATGACTTCTATTCGTTAGAAATCGAAGTTAAATTCGATAAAAAGCTTTTTAATACCGCGATCTTAAAAGCATTCACGCGGTTCGGTATAAAAGCCAAACTTGATGAAGATAGATTCTATTTCTCTGATAACGAAAAAATTATCACTACGCTTACATCTTATATTAACAAAATCCTTAAAGATATCGAAAAAGATGTTGAAAAGGTTCGATTTTTAACCCGCAAAATATCAAAAGTTGGTGTTAATCCTGTTCAAGCCAGAATGAGAATATATGTTTCTGGTGCATGCGTCCCAAAATGAATCAGCAAATATTTTATGCCTCAATCGTTGAACATGGCGGAAAGCATAACCTTCTACTGCGAAAGTTTATCTCTGATCCATCTGATGTCGAACATATTGCAAAACAGATTCTGGAATCAGGTGTGTATGAATTTCATGGCGTGTTGATTTTCAGAAACCCAATCGTCGCAATCCAGAAAATGATTGAATTAGAAATGCTGCCGAAAGATTTCTTAAATAAGAAGTTAGATTTCAAATATATAAAAGAATAAAAAGAAAAATCTTTTTCTGTGTTTATAGCACTCCTCCGCCAGCACCACCAATTGCGCCAACTCTGCCGATACTCAAAACTAAACCAAGCACGACTGTAATAATTACTGCCAGAACGATAATAGGCAGATAGTTGCCTGTAGTTTTGTATGCTTCGAATCCATTCTGGATAGCGGTTATTACATGGTTCTTTATTGTGGTGTTACTAATGCTGTTTATATCGCTTTCTACGTTCTGATATACTTGCGCTGACATTACTGAAGTAAAGATCAAGATTAACACTGCAATTCCGACTCCCATTATCAGAGTCAAAATAGCGCCAACACTCGCACCGACTTGTCCTTTCT
>Ga0190359_1001603_pt1 | contig 14133 bp, 10 predicted proteins | sample 48721823_MG_FD_161269 | JGI IMG/M metagenome (GOLD analysis project Ga0190359, IMG submission 161269) | Hydrothermal vent microbial mat bacterial communities from Southern Trench, Guaymas Basin, Mexico - 4872-18-2-3_MG | ecosystem: Environmental > Aquatic > Marine > Hydrothermal vents >... | reverse complement strand
CCTTTTATAGGATGGATGCGTCCCAGAAAAAGCAGAACCCTGGGTTTACTTTTGTCGGTCACTTTACTCGCTAATACCGGAAGATCAATGCCATTCGGGATGATAGCCACCGGTGCGCGGAGAGATGCTTTTCGGATGTCATTAAACTCTCTCTCGGTGGTGGCATGAAGACATGCCGAGTCCTTGACAGCCTTCCCCTGGCAGGCTTTCCACATTATACCCTTAAGCCATCGTGAGCTCTGCAAAGCCTGGGAAGAAAGCGTTCCACGCGGCGATGTAACCAGGCGGCACCGAGTTCCGCGCACTGCCCATGCAGGATAGATATTGGGCAACATCCAGAGACTGTGGTTGTGCATGATGTCAGCGCTTGCCGCGGCATCCCGTAGAACCTGCATCATGCCTGGAGAGATACCAAGTCTAGTGGATATGTGCCACCAGGGATGAGTGTGCAGTTCAAGATCAGGGTCTGGCATGAGGGGGGCAGGTTCGAGCACATGCAGTGCGACCTTGACATCGCGGCCACTCAATGCCCTGCAGAGCGCAGGCACGGAATAAGAAGGCCCGCTGGCCTCCATGTTAATGCTGGGGACGACCTGGATGACTCTCATGTTTTTGCCTCTATATGGTTTAACATCTTTTTCAGCTTTTTCAGTGTTTCAGAGACTTTTCACCTGTTCTATCAGGATTATTAACATTGCCTCTGGACCTACATACTTAAACGCTGGGAGGCTAGATAACGGCCTAGGGCGAACAGACTCCAGGGCCTGGACCAGTGTAGTTTGCGTGGCTCGGAGCTAAATGTTTTCCACACCCGGCGGACGGCATCGCCATCTACAGGCCCGCCGACGCTAGCCAGTGCATTGATTCCTTCCTCAACCTCGTCACGCAGTTCCTTCAACATCCATTCATGGAATGGCATGCCAAAGCCTCTTTTAGGTCTTCGCGTGTTCTCTTCCGGGAGCCAATCGCCCATGGCCTGTACAAAGCGGAGCTTGGGTATCTTGCGCGGCATGCGCGCCGCGGGCTCAAGGGCAAGAGTGCAGTCCGCGAACTGGGCGTCCAGGAATGGCACCCTGAGCTCAAGCCCATGAGCCATACTCATGAAGTCCGAGTCCCTGAGAAGCATTTGTCCCATGTATACATCCATCTCCAGAAGACCGACTGCATCCAGGATTTCGCGGTCCTTGACCATTGTCTGAATTTCGCGCAGACGCTCTGGAGCCAATCCGCTTATCCAGGCCTCTTGTTTTAGCGCAGGCATGAGGTCCTTGATCTGCCGCGAGGAAAACAATCTCCTCCGGACAAGGTATGAGCTTAGCACATCTCCTGGCGCATCGAGCATATCCGCAAGTTTCGCCGCTTTTCTGGCGAACAGCCCTGGGTCTCCCAGTAAGTCGGCCGCGGGTGCGCTCAGGGGTCCCAACAGGCGCCTCAAACGGATCATTCTTGGGACATCTCGGAAGGACGGGTATCCGCCGAAAAGTTCGTCGCCGCCAAGTCCGGAGAGGGCTACTTTCAGTCCTGCCTGCCGGACCGCGTGTGATATGACAAATGTATTTATGCCGTCAACCGTGGGCTGGTCCATCGCGTCCAGCGCCATAGGCATAAGTCGCAGAATATCTTCTCCCGCAATCGGGACCTCGCTGTGCTCCGTTTGCGCGTAGTCAGCCATCCTTCGCGCGTGGTCGGCCTCCGACTCTTCCGGCTGTTCGGGAAATACGACGGTCAAGGTCTTCACCCTGTCCTTTGATGAACGGACAGCGGCCGCCGCGATAGACGAGGAGTCAACACCTCCGGAGAGAAATAATCCGACAGGGACATCGCTGATGAGATGTCTTGCCACAGCCTTCTTGAAAATCTCCCGCAACTCCTGTGGGGTATACTCTTGTTTGTCTAATTCAGGGCTCCAGTAGACCTCGGAATTCTCCTGTCCATCGGGTCCTATAGTCGCGTAACTTGCGCGCGAAAGAACTGACACCCCTTCCACGATCGTGTCAGGTTTTTGCAGGGCGCCATAAGAAAGATAGCCGCAGATACCCTTCGTATCCGCCCGGCGCGGAATGAGTCCGGATTCCAGGAGCGCCCTTATTTCAGAAGCAAAGATGACAAGCTTGCCTGAACGGGCGATGTAAAGCGGCTTTTGGCCGAAGCGGTCGCGTGCCAGAAGTAGTTCCAGCTTGCTCTCATCCCACAGCGCCAGGGCAAACATGGCGTTCAGGCGCTCAAGCGCCCTTGCACCATCTCGGGCGAGCAGAGAGAGGATAACCTCTGTATCGCTTCTGGACTTGAAGGGCTCGCCGCGTCTTGTAAGCTCTTCTTTCAATTCAGGAAAGTTGTAGCACATGCCGTTGTAGACAAGCGCGAACCGGCTGTCCGTGGTGAGCATGGGTTGCGCGGCGGCATCGGACAGGTCCACGATAGCCAGGCGCCGGTGTCCCATAACGCAGAGTCCGGATGGGGAAGAATATATCCCTTCGCCATCGGGACCCCGGTGTGCCTGAGCCGCGATCATACGTTTCAGTGCATCTATATGCCGGATCGCACCTTCGCCTACAATGCCTGCAATGCCACACATTGCTATCTTCCCTTAGTAATTATAGGGGACTCGTACAATTCTTTAAAGCGGTTCGTGCCGACATCTATTGAGTAATGGTTGCAGACATACTCTCTGAATTTATCCGGTTGATCTCCCATCTGCCTGCCGTTTTCGGTCGCCCTGATATATCTCGTCATCGTATCGGCGAGGGCCTGTGCTGATGTCTCCGGCAGAAGGCCTTCCGGGAAGATCGGTTTCATAAGCTCTGGTATGGCGCCTACCGGAGTGGCGATGACCGGCTTGCCGCTGGCCAGTGCTTCGAGTATGATAATTCCAAAGCACTCGAGGGCCAGGGTAGGAAGGACAAACACATCGCAAGAGCGATAGAGTATTGGCAACTTTTCATCTTCAACTTGGCCGATTAATGTCACGCGGTCCTCCAGTGATAGATCATGGATTTGCGACAGAATTGTGGACCTGAGCGGGCCAGTGCCGCCTATCACCACTTCGAATTCCAGCCCACTTTTTTTTAGCAGCCCTGCAGAATCAACAAGCATTTCAAGGCCATACCGGGGTCCCAATCCCCTGATTGTAAAAAAGACCGGGCCTCTTGATAAACGGCCTAGTTCAGCTCGCCAGTTCGTCCGGGGCCCCTCAGGTGTAAAACGATTTGTATCAACCCACCCTGGAAGTACCTCGAACCGCTTTTTCTTAACTTTTCGGCCGTGTTCCTTGATAATTTCTTCCTTCGTATATCTTGAGTCACTTGTCAGAAAATCCGTACGGCGAAAGCAACCAGCCTCAACTTGTTTTGCAACAGCAAATGCCGCACGAGACAGGATGCGCCCCCTCAGGTTACCTCTGCCCTCCCAGTTCTTTCCAGCCCTCATCTCCATCAACCAGGGAGAATGAATGGAATGAATTCGCAGGGTTGGCTTTCCTGAGACCGCGGCCAGAGCACCAAGTCCCTGCATTGGCGTATGGGAATGGATGACATCCACTTGTCCAAATTCTGAGAGTATCTTTTTAACTGCATTCCCTGTATTGCGGGTTTTGTCAAGCAGATTTCTAGGGTCTGGTGGAGTATAGGCGGTATCCGGAACGCGCATCACCGTGATTCCGCCTCGTTCTTCTTGATCAGGCAGGTCCGGACTGGTCTTTATGGCCACGATGAATACCCGGTATCCCCATTTGACCTGCTGGTAAGAGAGGTCGCAGGCCAATCGCGCCGCCCCGGTCGGACGATCAAAGAAGGGAGATTCCATTACATTTATTATTGAAAGATTATCTTTCATGAACAAGAGCGATCATATAATTTTTATAGCTGGTTTTTTCTGTCATAATAAATAAACCCGTCATTTTGATACACTATGGATAGCCCGGAGGTAACCTTCCAGTGTATGGTCTATGCTAAATCCGGAGATTTTCTCGAGAGCGCCTTGCTTGAGACGCTGAAGCAGATCCTTGGAGGAAGCCATCCTCTCAAGAGCCCTGGATATTGATGATATGTCTCCCACCGGACATATATACCCGCTTTTATCATTAATAACCAGGTCCGGGCCACATCCTGTAGCTGATGAAACGATAGCAGGAATTCCCATAGTCATGGCCTCATTGACGACCAGTCCCCACGGCTCATGCTGTGATGGAAGCACGAGCACGTCTCCCAGAGAATAAAGCATAGGAAGCTCTTTTTGATTCCGGAAACCCAGGAAATGAGCCTTGACATTTCGGTCCAGTGCGAGTTTTTTCAAATCAGGCAAAAGCCTTCCGTCTCCGATAAAGATGACTTCAACTTTTTCTTTCGATGGCATCATTGAAACCGCTTCAATGATGTCAAAGGGTCTTTTTATTTCAAAGAGTTTGCCACAAAAGATCACACGAAAGGATGCTGATTGCAGGCCGATCCTTTTTTCTTCCTCAAGACGGTCCTGTTCGGTGATGTTTTCACCGAGAAACATGGATGTATCAATTGAGTAAGGAGTCCAGAAGATGCCATCTGGATTGACACCTGCTTTTATGTAGTAGTCCCTGTTCAAGGAGCCGATTGCAAGGAGGCCATCAATTCGACGCAATAAGGGAAACAAGATAAAAGGCTTGATTTTATTCAAAAAGAAAGTTTTTTTATTATAGCGCTGTATTTCGGTTCGATATAAAATGGGAATGTTATTAGCGAATGCGGCAAGAGTGGCAGATGCATTCAAATGAGTTCCCCATCCATGAATTATAACTATATCTGTTTTTTCACTTTTAAGGAAATCTCTTACACCATTACCACGAACGCTAAAGAAGCCTTTACCAAGTGCTCTTCCCGGATTTAAGATAGTATAGTTATAGCCATCCAGCAAAGGGCGATCCCAGTATATTTTGCGGGAGAAACCATGATCAAAATAATCTCTTGCACCGGCATCGGTTGCATAAACAACATGCAGGTCTATGTCCTCGCACAAAGCAAGCCTTTGTATCAAAGGGACAAAGTATTGGATAGGATGACTTAGTATATATTTTACTTTTATTGGAGACGCCTCTTTTTTCACAATAAATACATCCTTAGTGTTTCAGCTTTCTCATGTTTTCCGCATTTTCTCATGCCATTCAAGAATTACCTTCATCCGATTGTCATGAGAGTAGGCAGGCACACAGCGCCGATAACCTGCTTCTGCGATGGCCTTTCGTTTTTCTGGATTCGCAAGATAAAAGCGGATTTTATCTGCCAGTTCCTCGGCGGAATCGAAACATTCTATCTCCTTGCTCTCATCGTAATAGCGCAGAACCTCATTGGTCCTATGATGAATCATGAAGGCTCCGGTCGCCGGGATATTGAAGGTGCGCGATGTGATCCGGTCGCCCGTGCTCGCCCCCTTAACCTGTTCGCTCAATAGTGCAAGCGCGATTTTTGTTGCACAAAGCGCCTTCATGTATTCTACTCCGTAAATCGGGCGTCCTCGAATGCAATCCTGAATTTCAGGAGATGCGGAGCGATTCCATCGGTCTCCCCAGATCGCCAGATCAAGTTCCGGCTCAATGCGCTTGAGCGCCGCAAGCAATCGCTCTTTATGAGGAGTGTGCCCCCCGATGAATGCTACATCGGCTCCGTATCGAATTTGTTCATCCGGGTCAACGGTTATCGGGTGGTGAGCATCCGGGTCATAGCCATGTGGTAAGAGCTCCCAGTTCCGCAGGGGGAAGCCGCGTTGTTCCATATCATTGGCAAAAAAGGTCTTGGTTGAAAACACGCAGTCATATTCCTGCAAGGCGCGCGGAAGAGTATCAGCAGGGTGACTGAAGGCCGAGACATCAGGGTAGTAGTTATAGAGTGCAATTCCCAAAGACCTCATATCACGAAGAGTCTGCGGAAGAATAAATAAACCCTTGAAGGCTATGAAGATATGTGGCATGAACTCTCGCGCAAGCGAAAGAATATTATGATTGTGCTCTTTAATACACAAGGGCAGGAGCAATCTTCCTGCAACTCTTAATCCCAGGCTTCTTCTCCATAAGGGAATGGTATTGGCTATGTCCACATCAATAACCGATTGCCCCAGCCGACGAAGTGCACGGACGCACGAAGCCGCATTGCTTCCAAGCCATCGTTCCCCCTCAAAGAGAATGCGATATGAATCAGGTTTGCTTTTATCGGGCATAATATAAGCTCTTGTATTTAAACTATCCGCGACTAATATTCCATTGGCAGTTTTATGCGGTTCTTTAAGTTTAATGGCCGCCGGGCTTTCGCATCCAGGAGAAATTTATCAATGAGAGTGGATAGAATACAACCCAGATGTATATTATGAAAACATATACAGCGGTGGCATCGGCCTCAAACCACATAAATGCACTCAGGACCAGCATGGGGATTACCCAGGCGCGTATGGGGTGCATGGGAAAGTTATATGAAAGCATTCTGAAGGATACTCCAAACATCAGTCCAAGTATAGTCATTCCAATGATTACTCCGAGAGGCCCATAAGACCAGTATAACTCACCAATAGCGGTCATCCCGGTAGCCGTGGTAGCAGTCCGCTCGTCCTTTCCCCCGCCAAGCCCCAATAATATGCTGAATTTCGCCCCCTGTGTAACATAAGGTTTTCCGTGCCAAATTATACGGGGTACTATCCCGATAAGCACCTGAGGGGCCACCTTTTTTTGAGGCGGCATTAATTTACGAAGTTGAATACACGCGGCTACTCCCTGTATAGAGGTGCTGATACGATCCGGCATAGTCCAGATTCCCCTGTCCGGGAAGGTTTCTCCTATATTAATAATATTATACATAATATCATCTCTTTCCGGGACTCTTTCTCCCTTTGCAATTCTCTTTCCAAAAGGTGCGATAACAGTCATGATAAGAGTAACGGCCGCTATTCCAAGTAGCATCGGCAGAATCCAGGCACGGGCTCTTCTTATCAGGAACCGCGACCTGAGATGGAGTTCTCGTTGCAGGATATAGCCCCAGAGAAACAGAATAATCAAATTGAGTATAGGATGACGCATTCCTGATCGCAAGCCGTGAAAGAGAAGATCCACGATAGCCACGAAAATGGCCAGAGGCATATATGCTCCAGTAGGCCTGATCCTTAATTCGGATCCGGTGAAACCGGTTCGGCACGTGAGCATAAAAAAAGCGCCTAACATAGTAAGCTCGCATATGGAATTATACATAACGCCGATCTTGTTTACAGGTATACCTAAAAGCGGCAATACTCGAAACAGCCATGCCACGGCTATGACGATCATCCAGCCAGTGGCCGAGAGCTTCAGGTCGCGAGAGCGTTTTTTCCATGATTCAATTATCCTGAGAATTCTACCACGCTCTGACAATTTATAACCCGTGTAAAAACATGTGACGCCCAGCAAGCAGAAGGCCTGGGCCAGTGGAATTTCATCTGCGAATTTCAAGTAACCTATTGTGAACACCCTTTCATTGCCGGTAACCAAACAAGCATATGCCCAGATTGAAGCCACTCCGACATAGAGAACGCTCATGCCCAGATAGGCGACCAGGGGAGACAAAATCCATTTTTCATTACCAGACTCTCGAACCGCTATGAAGGCATAAATCACTATCGAAGCGATACCAGTGACTAATAGCATTTCCTCATACCCTCTCAACAACATTAGAAAAGCGACAAAGCAAAGAGAGAGTTGTAGAGTTAAGAACCGTCTCAAGGTAATTGACTCCTTCGGGAATCTGAAGCCTTCAGGGCACAGCATTGGAATGACCGCGTATAGATGCCGTCTCCAATCGTGCCCATCTCGACAAGATTATAAAATTTGAAATATAAGGAGAAGATTTTCCACGATATGTAGCGAACTGGTCTTTTAGGAATCGGGGCTGTGTCTTGAAGGAAAATCTTCTTGAATCCTGTCAGGGCCAGTAATTGTCTCAAGTTCGAAGGGGTAAAACAGCATTCATGAGTGAAGTCACCGTATCGAAGGGACATGCCCCAAGGGGACGCGGCATTGGGTGTCTGGATGATCAGCATCCCTCCGGGCTTCAGCGCGCTGAGTACAGCTTCCAGGAAATGTAATACCCTGTTCTTGTCCAGGTGTTCAATTACATCCAATGCACTGATACAATCATAGCAATTGTTTTTCCCGGCCAGAAAGTCAAGCATATCCATCTCGTGAATCCTGGCATCCTGGACCGCGCTCCGGGCCTGGTTTGCCTGTTGTGGACTTAAGTCTACTCCTGTTAAATCCGCATAGCCCATCAGGCGAAGATATTTAAGAAAGTTACCGCGGCCGCATCCGAGATCCAGCATGGAAGAACTGCGATCAGCAGGAAGCCATTTTGCTAACTTGGCTTCAAAGTACTCAAAGGTTGATTTCTCTCGCTTTTCGGCTGAAAGATATTCTTGTCCAGGCCTTTTAATTGTGGAATATTTTTTCATGATATTCCTGCTAGTAGATCATTAACCACATGTTTGGCTTCAAATTCATCAGGACGAGGGCAAGTGTAATCAGATAGACTTTCATTTTTATCCAGGCGTCTCAATAAGCGATCAATACCATACTTAAACCTTTTCTCTTCCTGCCCAAGAAATCCGGGATGGGAATATCCACCCACTAAGTCAGAGATGGTGCCCTTTTCTGGACTGAAAAGCAATAGAGGTTTATTTGATATGGCATAGTCGCAGAACTTTGAGGGGAAAAAGATTCCTTCCTTCAAGGTAGCCTCCATTAATAGAATTACAGAGGCTTCATCAATTCTTTTCAGACTCTCTTCATAGGAAACCTGATTCTCTATAATTATATGTGATTCCATGCCATTCTCTTTTATGAATCTGCGGAGCTTTTCATCAGTCCTTCCAAGAAATATCAATCGGATATTGTCAATAGTGCCTGAGTGTTCAAGTAGGAGGTCGTAAAAACATCTTAAAAAATTTTTCGATACACGAGGTGGTCCCAGTGTGCCTATATGAAGAATGTTTATGTAATCATCTTTTGATTTTAGAGCGTCTCGTCGCCAGCCAATGTGTGGGGCCACGATCATACGCCCTTCAGCTTTGAGGTTTAATGCTTTTATCATATATCTTCCGAGTCTCTCGCATGGAAATAAAACATGATCAGCAATAGATAGCGCTTTTCTCGTCCACCTTGTCTGACTGTGCTCAAAGAAACTATCCGGATAACCCTTTCCATATGGCTCGGGGTAAAAGCAAGTCGGGTGAGGATCATTTAACCCTGCAACCCACTTTATATTGAAATCCTTGCGCAAGCAATAGCCAACAATCATCGCATCAACGGGATTAGATCTACTTAATATTATATCAAAGGATTGCCCTCTTAATAGTCTTCTGCAATATCCATAAGCCGCACTGCTAAACCATGAAGTGGAACGCTCGCGCATGCGAATCTTGGCTGGTAAATTGCCTGTCCTTTCAGTAATCGAATACCACGGCGGCGATAATCGCATAACTTTTCCCATGTTTCCGTTCCAACAGGGCGATTCATCTTTTATGTGTTTCGCCGGATTAAAAGATTGTGTGACAACAGTCAATTCAACGCCGCTATCAACAAGGGCCTGGGCCAGCTTTCCATTGCAAATAGATTCCGGGTTCAATTGAGGTGGAAAATTCGGCGTTACCATTAATATTCGCATTGAATAGTAATCCTCAGGAAAAATCTTTCAATTTATCGCCGATGCTTTCCATGAATTTTCGTGCAATTACTTCAGGTGAAGAAATTTCTGGATCAGGGAAGCAATATCTTGAAAGGTCATCCTTTTTCTCCCATGCCAGCATAAATCTTTCCAGCCTTTCATATACAGTTTGAGGCGACTGCCCGAGAAAACCTGGATGATTATAGCTATCCACCATATCAGCAACCGCACCGTTTTCAGGGCTAAACATCAATAAAGGCTTCCCACTGTATATATAATCGGTAAATTTAGATGGAAGAAATATGCCCTCTTCTAAAATGGCTTCTGACAATAGCAATGCTTGAGCACATGACATCCTTGTCAGGCTTTCTTCATATCCGACAGGCCCTTCAAAAGTGATATTTTCTTTCAAATTAAAACGATTAATGTTCTCCTTGACATCAGGTGTTATTGGATAGCCGACATGAATTATTCTTGTCCTTTTTGAGAGTTCATGATGCTTTTCAAATATATTCCTGAAGGCTTCGAGAAGAATGTTTGAGGCTCTCGGAGGATTAAACCTGCCACAATGAACGATATCTAGATAATAACTATCTTCTATATAAGTCTGACCTGGCCGATAATACCAGCCGATATGCGGAAGGACAAGAGATTTCTCCGCCAGGTTTAATTCCAATGATCTCTCTATATGATTCTGAAGCCTTGAGCTTGGAAAAATGGCGAGTAAGCACGATTGTAGAGAATTCCTGATAAAATTTCTGCGCAATTTTTGTCTAATGTTATAAATTCGAGAGTAGTTGGATTTATAGGTAGGTACCACGCTTTCAGGGTAAGGATCATCCATGATTATCACCCATGGCATTCTTTTGTATTCCTGCAAGTGGTAGGCTACGATCATTGCATTAACAGTCCATGTTCTGGATATAATAAGATCATAATTGTATTTCTTTAAAAGATGGCGACATTTCCTGAGAGCACTGTAAGCCCAATAATTAGTCGCCTCATTCCGTAGCATAAACTTTCCCAGAAAATCTTTTGGATTATGAATTTTTCCGAAATATGTTCTCAGTTTTATAACCGAACCCATTTGAGACTGCCAGATATGCGAATCATCAATAAGCCGGCCGCTTTGAGAAAAATCTCCTGCAACAACATGCAGGTCAATGCCCTCTTCAACAAGGGCTTTTGCAAATTTGCCGGCAACAATGCTTTCCGCATCAACTAATGGGGGGAAAAGCTCGGTTATCATAAGGATGCGCATGATACTATCTATTGACAAATTGTGAGATCCGATATTGACATTTATAGATAAACCTTTCTAGCTGTTAGATTCTTTATGGAGAAATGCCTCAATGTCCTTCCTGGCCTCCAGTGCAATTACATGATTTGCGTGAACATCGCTTTTTAAATCATTGTAATATGTGCTTAAATTTTCCAGCATGTTCAACACCTGTTGAACGAGAACCTCCTGGTCAAAGGGAGGTCCCCATAATTGAGTGCCATTAGGCAACATGGCATGCACATTGTATAACTTCGGCTCTATACCAATACAGATGCCGGGCAAGCCTGCGATTGCCGGAAGTATTATTCCGTGCGCTCTTGCTGATACGACAAGATCAAATGACTCCGCCAATCTCCGGATGAATGTCGCCGGTGTGCCTTTAGCGGGCTCCCAGATAAGAAGGTCTTCGTCAGAAAAATAATCGAGTGCCGAGCTGTCAGCCATCTTAGCAAAAGAGACGAAGGTTATATTCAAGCCTTCTCTGCGAAGACGCTTTGCCGCTTTGCGCATAGGCTTGAAATACTTGAATCCTTCTTTGCTGTGCGGCCAGGCTCGAAAGATGAAAGCCACCGAGTCACGACGTGGTCGGCTTTCTCTAAATCGGGATGAATTCAACCAGAGTTCTTGAAAAAAAGTCGCATCTGTGCGAACACGAGCATAAGATAAGCCCCATTTGTCGCATATCTTTTTACTCATACTGTCCCGAACGGATAGAAACTCGCATTTTTCGAGATTCATCCTGGCTAACTCTATCTCATTGGACCCGGGCACAAAGGGGCCAACACCCACGCAAAATGCTCCATATCTTTGAACATTCAGTTGAATGTTTGTAGTAGTTTGCCCGGAGGGTTTGCTAAAACGCTGTCTTATCTGTTGCAGGCCGATCTGTCTTTTCAATAAACGACTTAACTGGTCGCGCGCCATAGTGAATCTATCGGGTTGATTTGTCATGGGAAAGGAGAAGAATTGACCTCCACCACCGTAAATGCAAGTTTCAACATTAACCTCACGATAGTCAGAAAGCCTGACATGTCTGATTTCGGGAAGCCAGGAGCTTGTAATATCAGGTCTTGCAACTCCCACAACAACACTATCAGGAGGAATGCAACCAGCAACAATTTTTGAAGTGACAATCATCAAGACATCATCGCCTATGTTGTCAGGTATGTAATAACCTTTAATAAGTACAGACGCATCTAGCCTTGACATCTTATTTTCCATCCAGCTACTGTAAATGGTTCAGTCGGGCTCCCGCTATTGATATTTTCCCTGCCTGTTGCCGAGTCTTTCTTCAACATCGGCAAGCACCTTTTGCCAGCGGTGATGCCAGGTATGTTCAGCGAGAAACCTTCGATAACAGCGCCCTGCCACCTCGCGATACAGCCCATCCGCCGAGACATATCTCTTGATCAAATTCACGGCTTCCTCAAAACTATCGTAGCCGAGAATTTCTTTGTCATACTTGAAATAGTATTCCATTTCAGGAAATCTTTCCGTGAGTATGCATGCACCGCAAGCCGCGGCCTCAAAGATGCCCGCCTTGACATTTACAAAACCTGCTGTGGTCTTACTGAAGGAAAGATATATCTTTCCAGAATTTATGGCCCGCACTTGTGCCTCGCCGTGAACAGCCTTGGTACGGAACAGCCCCGAGCGGGGCCAGCCGCCACCGTAAACTCCCACAGAAATGCCGCGCGCGCGCAAATTCTCGATAAACCCTATCCTTTCCGGGCGTGCCCCTCCCACAACCACAACATCGAACCTCTTACGAACACCAGGAATCCGCCGATGAAATTCAGGCAGACCGGCAAAGGCGAGCAGTCTCGCTTTTACGCCTATAGCTTCATAGTCAGGAATTGAAGAGCGAGCGTTCGTGTAGAACAAGTCAAAGTGCTTGGCAAAAACCCTGCCATGATATGGAAAGACATCCGGATCGGAAAGCGCAATGCCTGCTCGCAAAACGCCTTTCCGCGCCAATCTCTCATGATGCTCGGGTCGAAAAGAAATGCCGCCCGCGTTACAGATTATAACGTGTGGTTGGAACGCCTCAATAATAGGGTCTATCTTATCAGGCCTCAGCCAATTACGGCCTTCATCGGGCTCCACCCAAGAGCTGGGAATGCGCCGACCGCGAAGAGTGCGGTAAAGTTGCAGGTCAACGGCCTTCATGTCGCACAGCGGTGCAAGACCGCGTTGCATGAGGTTTACTATGTCGTTTTCTCCCTGAAAATAGCTTCCAAGATGGAGAACACGCAATCTTGAGTCAACGGTCATTCATAGAATACCTTTTCGCCTGAATATGCGGATGGATGCTTCTTTTCCAGCCGGGACATCGGGATATTGTGCGTCCGAGGGAATATCTTACAGAGCCTTTCGGTCCGGCCAAGGCCTAGAACGGAGGCGATGACATCGTATGGAAAAGCGTCCAATGTGTTCCTGGTGCGCGGTATCCATGTCAGCTTACGTGCAGTTTTGTAAGCTTTAATAGCTGGGTCCGGGTAGCCTTCCCGATAGGCAATTTTCGCGCAATTGGCAAACCGGTTTGCGAGAGCCCGGCGAAGGTCTTTATCAAGGACTCCTGCCTTTTGAGCTTGCTCGTATATGATGTATCTTACATTGATGGCATTAATTATGTATTTGCCTATGTTTTGGATACGAGAAGGACTGCTGTGCTGTCTGTACAGGACAAGTTCTGTGTCAATCTTTTTAAGGCGTGCGCCGGAGAGGCCCAGGCGGAAATGCATCTCGAACTCATGGCCATTAGGCAGGTCTTCGCGAAAGCCTCCAATTTTACGAAGGCATGAAGCCCTATGCAATGGTTGGGCCGTTTGCATCCCGTGGGTAAGAAAAAATACCAAGGGATTTTTCGAGGAACCCCCGGCAGGCCAATAATAAAGGGATCGTATACCCTTGTAAACCGATGGAAAGGGCCTGAGAATTCTGTAGAAGATGGATGGCCTGGCATTATTTTGTGTTCCGCATTCTCCGAAATTTTTCTTTTCGGAAAACACGACATCAACATCACCGGTAAATGCCTTGAGGCATAGCTCTATCTTTTCCGGCAGAAGCAGGTCATCCGCATCAAGGAATTGTATAAACTCTCCCCTGGCCAGCTCTATGCCGCGGTTGCGGGCCGCGCAGGCCCCGCGGTTCGGTCCGGTCTCCCACCGAATGCGGTCCCCGTAAGACTTGATGATCTCAAGACTGCCA
>Ga0190359_1001599_pt1 | contig 14138 bp, 14 predicted proteins | sample 48721823_MG_FD_161269 | JGI IMG/M metagenome (GOLD analysis project Ga0190359, IMG submission 161269) | Hydrothermal vent microbial mat bacterial communities from Southern Trench, Guaymas Basin, Mexico - 4872-18-2-3_MG | ecosystem: Environmental > Aquatic > Marine > Hydrothermal vents >... | reverse complement strand
TTTTGAGAGTCTGGGGTATGCGGAAGGCAAGGACTTTGCCCTGGCAAGTGCAACCGTTGGTATTATGAGTGCAATTATTATCGGTATGATTCTCGTCAACTGGGCGGCACGAAAAGGGTATGTCAAGCATACTCCCAGGGTTGTCGATGCAACCTCTAACTCGGTATTTGACACTGAGGAGCGTCCAAGTGCCGGTAAATTAACCATTTCCGCCGATGCCATTGAATCATTCACCCTGCACGTGGTTATTGTCGGAATCGCCATTTTTCTGGGCTGGCTGGGAAAACAGGCATTACTGGGTATGGACACCATGATTGGGAATAAAACATTTCATGTCGTTGCAAAAAGCTTCCCCCTCTTTCCACTCTGTATGATCGGCGGTCTTATAGTGCAGCTGTGCGAGGATAGATTTGACAAGCATAAACTAATAGATCACGGACTGACCCGCAGGATTCAGAACACCGCGCTGGATTTCCTGGTTGTCGCAGCTATAGCCATGATAAATATAAAGACAATCGTTCCGGCTCTCACGCCGTTTTTCATACTGGTGATAGCCGGTATTTCATGGAACCTTTTCTGTATACTTTTTCTGGCAAGGCGTTTGCTTCCTGACGCCTGGTTTGAGCGTTCCATTGCTGAGATGGGCCAGTCCATGGGTGTTACCGCAACAGGCCTGCTGCTTCTGCGTGTGGTCGATCCTGAATACGAAACACCGGCGGCCGATGCATTCGCCTCAAAACAGCTTCTGCACGAGCCTGTTATGGGGGGCGGGTTATGGACAAGCTCGGCAGTACCGCTTCTTGCGGCCCCCGCACTGGGCGGGCTCGGCGGTGTACCCGTTTTTCTTATTACGGTGGGAGCAATTGTCTTCTGGTTTATTATAAGTTTTACCGTCTTTAAAAAGCGTGCATAAGCAACATCATTATCATAAAAAGTGACATGATACGTATTTATATCGCTATACTGTTATTCATTGTCTCCCTGTACAGTCTTGCCGATGAACAGATCGTTCTTAACCGTCAGGCAAACGATTGTTCACTGCGAACAGAAATTGATTACACATGGCAGGTACTGACTGTTCGGGCACTTCATCCGGATCATAAACGATGCAACATCGATAAGAACGATCTCGTAGAAATAATCAGCCAGACTCTTGACACTCTGAAAAAGAATAACAATCTGGATACGATACGATCAATTTTCATTGGACGGCTGGTTGATTATCCCCGGTTGTCCGAATATCTGCAGAAGCAGTCTGTAAATAACGATAATTGGGACATAGCCGGAGGCAAACCGCGGGCCGGCAGTATCAATACCTACGTTGGTACTCTCTTATTAAAAGCGGGGGTTATTACAGAGATAAATACCGTCCTTGCTCCATACCGGTTAAAGATTAAAGGGGTTTCCACCGAGAAAGTTCTCGTTACTGAGACAGCTGTCCCAAAAGGTAAAAGGGGAAAAGTACCTTACGATGCACTGGTGTGGTTTGTTCTTGACGCCATGTAGAAAAACGCAGGAATTCGGTATGCGCATTGGTGTCGTCGGAACTCCGCATATACGGTAAAAGAAACGTGCTCTTGCATTAACTCTTCACGGTACAGAAATTACACCGTATACTCATCATCCTTAATCAGCCGTTTCCCGAAATTCATTAAATCTTCGATTGCGTATCCGATACCTTTATAGAACTCCACCGCCTCTTCATTGTGTGCACGGACCTGAATATTTATTTTAGGGCACCCCATGACTTTGAGTTTTTTCTCGAGGAACTCAACCAGGTTCCGTGCATATCCCCGACGTCGATACGCCGGATGAACCCCAAGATAGTTGATCCATCCGCGGTGTCCCTCATACCCACCCATGGCAGAGGCAATAATTGTTCCCTCTAATTCACCGACAACAAACAGTTCAGGATGTACCGAACGTTTTCGTTCAATATCCTGCCAGGGATTATTCCAGTGCACAAGAAGATTGCAGGTTTTCCAGAGTGCAACGACTGCGTCGGTATCTTCAGGTCTGAAAGAACGGATTTTCATAGGAAGGCTGCAACGTTAGCGTTTACTATTTATTTCCGACTTTTTTTAGCGTATCTTCAGGTAGTATTGTATCCTTTTTTATAGCCTCCATAAAACGCGTGCGGCGGTTATTCTCATGACCGGCCAGGTAGAGACTACCGTCCAGCACAACCATTTCATCGCCGGGTTTGATATGTTCGCCGCAATCACAATTACAGAGGCCCCAGTCTTTTGTTGCCTTCATCAGAACCTCCTTTCATTATGAAACAATTTCAGGAAACTTTATTTTAATCACTTTTACCGGATACCCCATCTCTTTACATAATCCCATTAAGTATTTATGCAGCATCTCCCGGCATTTCTCAACAACATACTCCTCCCTGAGCAGTTCTTCACCGTCGTCAACAAATTCATCGGTGAGTGTCTCAAGCTTCTGAATCGCTTTGTCCTGTTCGTTAATCAGGATATGTTTTTCCGGAAAGGTTACCTGGGAATTGTTTATCACCGGTTTCTTCACCTTAAGAAGCGGTGCGTTGAAGAACAGGGTGTCGCCGGATTCGCTGAAACGCATAGAATAGCCGTCCTTATCAAAATCGAGATAAAAATCAAAGGTCACGCTTGCCGTTACTTTCACCTGGGCGCTGCCGACTTTAAACATGAGTATCTTCTGTACGGTTGTATCGGTAAAGGTGAGCATCTTTGTCTCGGAGGCAAGAACCATCTGGGTTAATCCCTCGAACTTCTCGGGATAACTGATGGTAGTTACCTTTTTCGATGAGGAGCAAAAGCAAAAAAGAGCACACATTAGCAATATAAGAATTACACATCTCATTGGTATCCCCTTTGTTAATGCATACAGCAATCTGTTGCAGATTATTCCTGATTTAACAGTAACTCAATTTCTTTTTTAACATCATCAAAAATCTCATCAATCGCATTATCCCCCCGAAGCAGTGTAATACGATTCGGATGCGCCGATGCAAGGGAGAGATATCCTTCACGGATGTTCTGATAGAACTCTTTAGAGTTGTTTTCAAGCCGGTCGGGCGCTTTATTCATTTTACGCATACGCTCAAAAGCACACTCAACACTGATATCGAAAATAAAAGTCCTGGACGGGACTAATCCCCCCGTGGCGAACTCGTTTAACAACTGTAATTTGTGTAATGGGATTCCCCTTCCAAATCCCTGGTAGGCAAAAGTAGCCTCCTGAAATCGATCGCAGAGAACTACTGTGCCGTTCTCCAGAGCGGGAACGATTTTCTCCGTAACATGCTGCGCACGTGCGGCCAGATAGAGCAGAAGTTCGCAGGAATTGGTCATTGCACTGTTTTCAGGCGAAAGAATAACATCCCGGATAATTTCCGCCACCGGTGTACCTCCCGGCTCCCGGGTAAGGATATACTGAATTCCTTTTTTGGTTAGATACTGTGCAGCTTTTTTAATCTGGGTGCTCTTCCCGCATCCGTCAATTCCTTCAAAGGTTATAAACAGACCGTGTTTCATTGGGCACCACAGCACTTTTTGTACTTTTTTCCACTCCCGCACGGGCAGGGATCATTTCTCCCGACCTTTTGCGCCACTCGCACGGGCTGTATCTTCCCGCCTCCCGATCGGGCTCTGTTCGTCACCAGTTGTCGCTGCTGCTGCGGCTGCTGCTGCGCTTGCGGCTGGGCCTGCGCCGCACCCGAAGACGAAAACACATCAAACTCACTGTGAATCGTCTTGGAATGATCAACACCCATGCGATCCTTGCGCTCAACCGCTTCAAGCCTGAATATATACCCTGTTACCTCACGCGCAATATTACTGCGTAATTCCTCAAAAAGTTTTAATCCCTCTTTCTGGTACTCATACAGAGGATTCTTCTGTCCAAACGCCCGATACTGTACGCCGCTCTTGAGATGATCCATCTCATAGAGGTGATCCTTCCAGAGATTATCAACGACCATAAGAAACACACCTCTTTCAAACTGGCGCATTGCCACAGAACCAAACCGCGCTTCCTTCTCATCGTAGCGTGCTTTTACCTCCTTCCAGATTTCATCAAAGATGATATTATGCGTTTTTTTATCAAGCTGGTCAGCGGGAATACGATAAGTGACGCCGCATGACGTCTGAAGTTCGTCATACAACCCGTTTAAATTCCAGGTATCCGGATATTTTTCGTCCACTATATTCCTGAGAACAACGTCTTCAATAAACCGGGCAATCTGATCTTCTATCTCATTGCGTACATTCTCTTCTTTCAGCATTCTCTGTCGCAGCCCGTAAATTTCCAATCGCTGCAGATTCATGACATCGTCATACTCTTTCAGATGTTTTCTTATTTCGAAGTTACGCCCTTCAACCCGTTTCTGTGCGCCGGCGATAGATCGGCTGATTAACGGATGGGTTAAGACCTCTCCCTCCTCGGCGCCGAGTCTGTCCATTACCGAGGCTATACGCTCCGAGCCGAAAATCCGCATGAGATCATCATCAAGACTGAGGAAAAATTTCGACGAACCCTTGTCTCCCTGCCGACCGGCACGTCCCCGGAGCTGATTATCGATCCGGCGGCTTTCATGACGTTCGGTACCTATTATGTGCAGCCCGCCGGCTTCTACAACCCTCGTGTGATCCTCTGAAAGCTTTTTATACAGGTCGGCATAACGCTCCCGAAGTTCCTCTTTGGAATAGTCATCCGGATCTTCACCGTGCATTTTTAACTCATTCCGGGCCATCACTTCAAAATTACCGCCGAGAACTATATCCGTACCACGGCCCGCCATATTAGTGGCTATCGTCACGGAACCGGAGCGTCCCGCCTGAGCAACTATCATCGCTTCCTTTTCATGCTGCTTGGCATTAAGTACCTCATGTTTAATTCCGGCACGAGTCAACAGCTTGCTGAGCAATTCCGATTTTTCAATCGAAGTCGTCCCTACCAGACAGGGGCGACCGATTTCAACCATATGCTCAATCTCTTTTACCACCGCATTGTATTTTTCCCTATGCGTTTTATAAATCTCATCATCAAAATCTTGACGAACCATGGGACGATTCGTGGGAACCTGTACAACATCCAGTTTGTAAATATCCAGAAACTCATTTGCCTCTGTCGCTGCGGTGCCCGTCATACCGGCAAGCTTATTATACATTTTAAAGAAATTCTGGAAAGTAATGGTTGCCAGCGTCTGATTCTCTCCCGCAACTTTCACCCCTTCCTTGGCCTCAAGTGCCTGGTGCAATCCTTCGGAATACCGCCGACCGTGAAGAATACGACCGGTAAACTCATCAACAATAAGTATCTGTCCATCCTGTACCACATAGTCAACATCCCGCTCAAAAAGTGAATAGGCCCGCAGAAGCTGACTTACGGAATGGATCCGCTCGGAACGCGCGGCATATTCACGATGCGCCTCTTCACGCATCGCAGACTTCTCGGTAGGGCTTAACGATTCGTCTCTATCAATTTTCCCTATTGCTTCAGCCAGATCGGGAACGACAAAGAAATCAGGATTACTCCCGCTTACCAGCTCACGCCCCTTCTCCGTCATTTCAGCACTGTGACCGGACTCGTCAATAGTATAGTACAAATCCTCATCAAGTTCATGGAGCTTCTTTTCCCGGAGATATTCGGTTTCAACGACTTTCATTATTTTATTGACGCCCTGTTCTTTAAGCAGTTTGAGTAATCGTTTATTCTTTGGCGCGCCATGCTTAACCATGAGAAGTTTCTTCCCCGCCTCATAATGTTTCTCTTCATCCTCCAGCATGGACTCTATCTCTGAAACGACCTTGCCTATCAGCTTATTCTGAGTATTAACCAGTTTTACCACTCTGGGTTTGAGCTCATCATACTCTTCATTTGTTTTTGTCACCGGTCCGGAAATAATGAGCGGCGTTCGTGCTTCATCAATGAGGATATTATCCACCTCGTCTATTATCGCATAATTCAATTCACGCTGTACACAACTCTCCAGCGAACTGGCCATATTATCACGCAGATAGTCAAAACCGAATTCATTGTTGGTGCCGTACGTTATATCGCAGTTATAGGCATCCCGTCGTTCCTCGGATCCCGGCTCGGTAATATCCAGGCACCCGACAGTCAGCCCGAGAAACTTAAATATTTTACCCATCCATTCACTATCTCTTCGGGCGAGATAATCATTGACCGTAATAACATGCACCCCTTTCCCTGACAGGGCATTCAGATAGGCCGGCATAACCGCCACCTGTGTTTTACCCTCGCCGGTCTTCATTTCCGCAATTTTTCCCTGATGGAGAACAATGGCGGCAATAACCTGTACATCAAAATGCGCCATGAAAGGTATTTCTTCTTTGGTAAATGGATCCGTTACCATCCGTCTTTCACCGAGTACCCGGTGTGTCGCCTCACGTACTACGGCAAATGCTTCCGGCAGAAGGTCATCAAGCGTTTCTCCCTTCTGAATCCGATTCCGGAATTCATCTGTCTTTGCCTGTAGCTGTTCATCGCTTAATTGCCGCATTTCCGGCGCAAGGGTGTTAACCTTTTCAAGTATCGGCTTCAGCTTACGGACATCTTTCTCCTGTTTCGAGCCAAATATCTTACCCAGTACATCTGTAATATTCATGGTTACATTTCTCAGCTATTAGTTGTTAAAGGACTGCTGGTTTCTTCACTTCTCACTCGGGTGGAAATAATCATACAAATTTACCCCTATTCATCATTCTAAACAAAAATAACCTTTTTTAAACAGAATAGGAAAGAAAGAAGGAGGCATTATGGAATACTATCTTTATTAAACTATAACCGCTGCTGTATTAATAATCACTCCTCGCTGGGCTTGAAATCGAGAAATTCTATATCAATAATCGTTCCCTGCTCAAGAAGTGCATTGATCTCCCTTTGCAGCTCAGTACGCAAAGCGTCAACAACAATATCCGACAACTGTTTGGTCACAAACACTTTCCTTACTATCAGTTTGATATTGTCCCGCTTAAAAAGGATCTCCCGCTCAAGTTCCTTCTCCCTGAAATACAATTTCAGTGAGACACGTATTGAAAGGCTCTTTTTATCGGCAAGCGAACAGACTACTGAGGGTAACTCAATTGAAAAAATATCCGGAACAGCATCATTCGATACGGCAACCTCTTTATCAGAGCTATCGGACGAAGTTTCTTTTTGTTTGCCGGTATCACTCTCCGTGTCACGTTTCGCATCCGTTGTTTCTGCAGTATCTTCACCTACTTCATCGCTTGGAACTTTAACCGTTTCCGCTTTCGTGACGGTTTCCTGATTTTGTACCCCGGTTGAAAAGATATCACAATTATTACAGATAAGAAAACCTGCCAGTACCGACACAATAACGAGCAGTACAATAAGACCGACCGGATTATTCTTTTTCTTACTGTCTTCCCAGGAATTTGCCATCTTATTCCTCTTTGTCTAACCCCTTTTTTTAGCTTTCCCAGTTCCTTTTTTAGGGTCTTTCTTAACTTCCTTTTTCATATCCTTTGTGATAATTCTTTTCGTATCCTGAGGTGTTTCTTCAGTTTTTTTTATCTCCTTTTCCTCCACGAGAGCACATTTTATCGGTACACCCTTTGAATACCGGTCAACAATCTCATTTAATTTCAACTGCCGTTCGGGTAGAATGTTCCAGAACTGAAGTCCCAAACGATAATCATTTTCCCGCTGCTGGCAATAAATTACTTTTGCCCGGAGAAGCAGTTCGTTAATTTTTACTATTACGAAACTGTTTTTTTCCTTTGGCTTTGCATGAAAGAAGCTGACGCCGGTTTTACTCAAATCGTATACCGCTGTCTGCTCAGAGCCACCGGGTGCAATAAATTCAATTCGTTCACTCTTCCTCTCAAGCATGTATGCTCCTTTCTGTAAGTGCAATTACAGAAAAAAAAATAAGGGCAGCGTATTATTCCATCCCGGTAAAGCCATGTTACTGGTACCGTACGTGTCATCAGTCACATCATGTTCTTAGGTAGACCCGGTAAATACAAAAGGGAAAATAACTTCAACCGGCCCGCCTCCGGAAATCGCAGGAAACCGCCACCGTTTAATATAACTGACTATTCTCTTATCGAAAGTTACATTTTTAGTTGTTGACTGAACTATCATAACATTGGTCACCGAACCGTCGGGCATGATAGTAAACTTTACCACCAGTTTACCGCTCAGGTTGGGATCCCGTTTCAACATGGATTCATACACTTTTTTCAATTTGCTTTGCTGCCGGCTGACAATACGGTTTATTGCAGCCTGACTCCGGGTTCCTTTCCCGGCAGATTCTCCTTTCAGCTGCGGTGGCGCTGAGGTAATATTGACTTTACCGGTTGAGGCAATTTGTCCACCTGACGCCTTGCCGACAGTCTCCTTTTCAATACTGACCCCACTCGTCCGCTCTCCCCGCCGTTTACTAAGCATCTCAGGATCAACATCCCTGGTTGCAAAAGAACCGGCAGAAAGGTCAACATCACCGATACCACCGATACCTTCCGCCGAGCCCAGCAGATCAGTTACCGGGGACGAACCTGTACTTACACCGCCGCCTGTTGCTGTTATTGCCGCGAATATGCCCTCCGACTGAAGCTGCCGCTTTATCTCATCGCGTTTTCTTCTGCGGTCTTCACTCGTTGCTCTCTTCCGCTGCTGTTTCTCGACCACCGACTCCTTTTTTCTGTCAATCTTTACTTTTTCCTCTTCTTCCTCTCCCTCCGTCTCTTCTTTTGCAGATTCCGCAGGAGTTTTAACCTTTTCAACCGCCTCCTTTACCTGCTTTTTTGGTTGATTAAGAATAAGCTGCGCATAACGTTCCTGTATTTTCAATATTTCTTTTTCGCTCATAGTTTCCGGCAGCGGACGGAACGCAAGTACCACAAAGGTACTCACCGCTATGATACTGCAAACGGCGAGAATAATCAGGAACGGTGTATCAAGCTGCTTAAAAAGACTACCGTTAAATTTTACCGGAAAATCCTTTAATGCAGCCTGAGGCGTCGCCCCCATGAAAAAGAGACCTGTTTGCTGGGCTGTTGCCATTACTCTTTCCTGTATACAATTAAATTCATAACCGGATACCCTGACTGGCCGCAGGTATACATAATCCGGGTGAGCAACTTATAGGGGATACCCACATCACCCTGGATAGTTATCTCCCCGGAAAACTCCTTGCCAAACATTTCCGACGCTTTCTTTGCTTCTTCAGCATATTGGGACAGGACATCATAGAGTTGCGGGATCATAAAATCCTTCTGCTCCATGACTGTTTGAAAATCTTTTTTATTCAATACGACCGTATTTTCTACAACCACATTATCATTTGAGATTTTAACACAGAGCGCTTCCTTTGCCGTGCGTTCGACAGAGGAAGTCGGTAATAACAATCCTGTTGCCGGCGTGACAAGCTGTCCCTCAGTGGAGAAGCTTTTTAATAAAAAAACCAGAATAATGGTAAACATATCCATCATGGAAGTAATATTGAGCTTTACCTCACCACTTCCGCGGGCTTTCCGCGCCTGGCGGGCAAGTCGTGGATTATATGCCATTACTGTACAATTCCTCCTGCCAGAGATACGTTGGGAAACATCGTTACTTTACCATGCGGCGTTTTAGTCCCCCGCGCGGCGTCCATAACAGCCACGACCGTTTCATATCGAATCTGCTCTTCGGCAACAATTTTTACATCTTCATGATCTTTAAACGCCTCGATACTGCTGTAATCATTTTTTGAGTAGTGGTTATAAAGTTGCTGCAGAGCGCTCCCCTGCGGGACATTCGGATTAGCCAGGCGGATAATATCGAAGAGTACCTGCTTCTTTACTTTAGCAAGTGCTGCATTCAGGGCTTCAAAATCAAATGCACCGTTTTTCTTGGGAATCTCAACCGGTTTTTCAGTCGGTGGTTTCTCTTCCTGCGAAGGCTCCTTCTGCTTCTCAGATTCCTTATAATAATGAAACAAATTAAAACCTTTCCTGGTAATTACAATGCCAAGATTAAGGCGAGCATCCTTCTTTACATCGGCGCCGCCGCCACCGCCGCCTTGTGAAGATTCGGGTAATTTTAATTCAATGGCCCCAATCTTTACAAATTCCGCAGAACTTAAAAGAAGCGGAATCAAGATAACCATCAGGTTCATCATCGGGGCAATATTCGGCTCGGTATCAACATCTTCCTTTATCCGCCGGCCGGTCACCCGGTACTCTTTCCGAACAGTCTCCCGCGGCAACAATACCTTTAACAAAGCTGCAGCATACCGGTCTATCTCATGTACTGCATTATCTATTTTCGAACGAAAAATTGAAAAAATCAGCACGCACGGTACACTTATCATCAGTCCCAGTAATGTTGTATTCATTGCCGTTGAAATACCGGAAGCAAGCATTGAGGATTTTTCTACCGGATCAACATGCGGCTGTGCTACCGCCGCAAAAGATAAAATTAAACCGAAAATAGTCCCCATCAACCCAAGCAACGTTGATATGTTACCAAACATGAGGATATAATTCACCCGTTTTTCGAGTATCGGGATAAGATGGAGCGACTCTTCCTCCATTGCACTGAGAATAACCTCAGTCGGCTCACCGATACGCTTAATGCCGGCGCCGACAATCCTCGGCAGTGCGCGCCTTCCACCGGCACAGCAAAGCCGGTATGCCTCGTCGGATTTATCATCCTTAATAAGATTTTTCAAATGATCAATAAACGACTCTGCATCGACATTCGTTCTGCGCCCGATATCGATCCACCGTTCTATTATCAATACTAACGCAGCCACAGCCAGGAAAGCGAGTATCCACATGAATACAAAACCGTCCTGGTCTGGTAAAAAAGCTTTAAGTATCTCGACAAATAAATTCATAGACGTATTATGTATGCAGCTAAATGTTTATTTCCTTTACCAGCTTATTATCCGTAAAAATTTTAATGTTATTGTGGGTAACATGAAGCCCTATCCCCTCCTTTAACTGACCTGCACTGATATGGAACTTCTGCACTTTATAGGATTTTTCAACCAGTGCATTAACCAGTCGTAATGAATACTCATCAATCTCATCAATAATTCTCTGTGTTTTTGACTTAAAAAGAGAAAAAATAACAATCGACGGAATAGCGATCATCAAGCCGGTAAGTGTCGTATTCATCGCCGCAGCGATACCGCCGGCAAGGAGTGTGGACTTTTCCGCCGCGTCAATTCCCGGCCTGCCAACCGCAGCAAAAGAAATGATTAAACCATAGATTGTTCCCATCAACCCTATTAATGTCGCAACGTTTCCGATAGTGGCAAGATAATTGGTTCGTTTTTCCAGTTTGGGAATAACTTTCAGGGTAGCTTCATCAATGGCATTTCTAATCTGCTCGGCGCCGAATTTTGCATTATTCAATCCCGCTTTTATTACTTCAGCAAGCGCCATTTTTCCGGCTTTCGAACACATCTTTGTCGCGGATTCAAGATCATCTTTCTGGATATATTTAAGAATATCTTTAATAAATAATTCTGTTTTAAATCCGGATTTCATCATCAGATAGATAAATCGCTCGATGGTGATCGCAATGCAGAATACACCAACGACCAGAAGAACCCACATAAACACGAATCCAGGCTCTGAAGTATTGAAGGAGTGGAAAAATTTTGCAAAAAAATTCATGCTTTCCTCCGAATGTATACGGTTAAATAACTGATATTCCCTCACCTGTATAACAATGACAACAATAACTGTTGTTGTATTGAATAATTACTGTAATATACAATCATGGTTCATAATTAGTAATCTTTGAGCCATCAAACATAAACGCCCCACTATAAGGAGATTTTTCAATGGCAGGATCTCTGGCAAATTCGGAAACATTTACTTCACTATCCATACTTTTCATAACCATAGGAGTAAATTTCGGTCGCTGTTCCGCTTTAATCAAGACAAGTTGCGGCCGCCGAATTTTACCTTTAATTTGAAACTCCTCGAACACTATCCGCTGTACCTTTTTATCATCATCCGCATGGAGATGCATGGTAAAAAAATTATTTATAAAAAATACACTAATCAAAAGACATTTTTTCATCCACATGCTTTTTATGCATCTCCGTTAAATATTGAAAAACGTGCGCTCCATTTCAGTGCAGGAGAGCTTTATATATATTTATAAACGATATCTATCTAATTTTATAGTATACCGTTATATAGATAATATAGTAAATGATATTTGTTAGAGAAATAATATTAAAAACAACAACGATGGATAAATTATATGGCTGATTGTATTACGCGCGCAAAAGAGATAATTACTGCTGAAGCACAGGCGCTTCTCAATATTCCTCTGGATGGACATTTTGAAAAGGCGGTAGATACCCTCTCCTATTGTAAAGAACGGGTTATTACAACCGGTATGGGGAAGGCAGGTACCATTGCGAAAAAAATGGCGGGAACACTCTGCTCCACCGGCACTCCGGCTTTTTTTCTTCATCCCGGAGAAGCAGCACACGGCGATCTCGGCCTCCTACATCAGGGAGACGTCATTATCGCTTACTCCACCAGCGGTAAAACAAGGGAAGTTATTGAAATGCTCAAACTGGCCCATCACTTTGGTATTGAAACAATAATAGGAATCACCTCGCATCCTGACTCGATCATCCGTACCCAGAGCACAATCGTTATCGATATGGGAATAATACAAGAACCCTGTAAACTGGGATTAACCCCCACAGCCAGTACAACGGTTATGCTTGCTATCAGTGACGCACTCGCACTGGTTCTTATGGAAAAAAAAGGATTCAGCCGTGACCAGTTCGGTCTCCGGCACCATGGCGGTTATTTGGGACAGAAAGCGAAAAAGGAATCACTCTAGGCAGCTCCGCCGGATATCTGATAAAATGGAGCGCTCAGGTTATGAAAACAGCCACAGATTTCCTTGTTATCGGAAGCGGCATTGCCGGATTGTGCTATGCAATACACGCGGCAGAATACGGCAAAGTCATTCTGATTACCAAGAAAAAGGATAGTGAATCAAATACCAACTATGCCCAGGGTGGTATAGCCTGCGTGCTCGATCCTGCAGACAGCTTCGCTTCTCACATTAACGACACCCTTATCACGGGAAACGATCTTTCAAACAGGGAAGCGGTGAGAATTCTTGTGGAAGAGGGACCGAACAGGATAAAGGAACTGCTCTCATGGGGCACTAACTTTTCACGTTCACCTTCATCCAGAGCCTACAAACATCTTGATTTAGGCAGAGAGGGAGGACATTCAGTAAACCGTATTGTTCATGCAATGGATCTTACCGGCAATGAGGTTGAGCACACCTTGATCAATACTGTAAAGCAACACCCCAATATTGCCTTCTATGAAAATCATTGCCTGGTGGAGTTGATAACCAATCACCACATTAAAAAGAAAATAAGGCGGAATACCTGCTACGGCGCCTATGTACTTGATACGGTGAAAAGGAAAATCAAAACAATCCGGGCAAAGATAACATTCCTCGCAACGGGCGGTGCGGGACAGGTATATCTTCATACGACGAATCCGGATATCGCAACGGGCGACGGACTGGCATGTGCGTATCGTGCCGGCGCTGAAATACACAATATGGAGTTTATCCAGTTTCATCCGACGACCTTTTACGATCCGGATTATCACCCGGATTCAAAAGCCTTTCTTATTTCGGAAGCATTACGAGGGTATGGAGCTGTGTTAAAAAACAGCAGCGGCATTGAATTCATGGATAATTACCACCCGTTGAAATCTCTTGCGCCTCGGGATGTTGTTGCCAGAGCGATTGACCATGAAATGAAAATCTCAGGAGAGCCCTGTGTATATCTGGACATACGACATGCATCGAGAGCGAAAACTAAAAAGCGATTTCCCACGATATATAACTATTGTAAACAAAAAGGTATCGATATTGCCGCGGATCTGATTCCCGTTGTTCCCGCATGTCACTATATATGCGGCGGTATTCATGTCGATACGTTCGGCAGAAGTTCTATTAACAATCTGTATGCCGGTGGTGAAGTTGCCTGCTTTGATGTACATGGTGCCAACAGACTGGCATCAAATTCACTACTTGAGGCACTCGTATTCTCAAAACGGTCTGCGGATCACGCGGCTCGTTCACTCCACTCCCTTTCCCGTATTGCA
>Ga0190359_1001597_pt1 | contig 14142 bp, 14 predicted proteins | sample 48721823_MG_FD_161269 | JGI IMG/M metagenome (GOLD analysis project Ga0190359, IMG submission 161269) | Hydrothermal vent microbial mat bacterial communities from Southern Trench, Guaymas Basin, Mexico - 4872-18-2-3_MG | ecosystem: Environmental > Aquatic > Marine > Hydrothermal vents >... | reverse complement strand
GCTATTTCAATTATCTTTTTCATCCTATTATACACAGTACTCTTAGGTAGCTTGTTTTCCAATATCTCTCCTAACTCTCTCAAACTCAACTCAGAATTTTGTAAACGTGCTATTGCAAGTTCCCTCAATTCTGATTTTAAGTAATCGAGTCCAACCGTTTTTTGGATCAATTCGATAGCTCTGATTTGCTGTGAACTACTCTGTCCTGTTCTATTAGCATTGGCGCTTATGAAATTTATCGTTCTAAAAACATCGGATTTTATGATTCTTTGTTCTATGATACTTTGATAATAAGCCGCACCTCTGAGTGCACCTATTGAGTTTAGCAGTTCGACAATATCAGAGCCTTTTTTTAGATACAACCTTGCTCCATTGTGATTTTTTATAATGCGTGATTTTATACCAAAAATATTGTACAAATGATTTCTCACCTTTTCAAAAAGTTCTGTGTTTTCTTTTATAAAGAACTCGAGATGATAGGATTTTTTGGGATCTGTTACAGAACCAGAAGCCAAAAAAAGGCCTCTACAAAAGGCTCCGAATCTTTCAGGATCGTGAAAATCCAAATTCAGTTCCACTAATTGGTTCAAATCAATACCATGCCTTTTGAGAAAATCATCCAAATCATTGGGAGATATGAGTATCTTATATTGCTTCCTGCCAAGTATCTTCTGATTAGTATACAATATTTTAGAACGACTTCCTTCGAAACTGATTATCTTTTTCAATCTTCTGGCTACGAACGGGGATGACAAAACCACACTTATGTAATTCCCACTTGACTCTAATACAAGTCCTCCCTTGGCTTTCAAAAAGCCGGCCATTTCATACTCTACATCACCGTTTTCTATTTGGAGATTCACAAGTTCGTTTTTTACTTCTTCTGAAAAACTCACGCCTTTCATTGTTATCACCAGCTCAACAAGCGCTTAACAAGTTTACCAAGTTTTTCACTATCGTGTCTCGCTTTGTTCAAACCATCTCTCGGATCTACCTCCATTTTCAACAGAGGTTCAGCAAAAACAGGTACATCTATTTTTTCTATGTCGAGTTTCAATTGCTCGGATCCCTGGGATCTGTATCTTTCTAAGTCGTCATCAGGAAGTTTTTGAGAATTGGCTATCACATAGTTGACTTTACATCCCAAATATTTAACTATCTCGCTTACGTGGTCACTCAATGTGTATCCTATTGTTTCACCCGGTTGGGTCATTATATTTGCAATGTATATTTTTATCGCATTTTCATTTTCAACTATGCTTTCCCTCACTCCCTTAATCAATAGGTTACTTATTAAACTCGTATACAAGCTTCCTGGACCAATTATTATACCATTTGCTTTCTTGATAGCATCTATAACTTTTGGTAATGCTTCAACTTCTTCCGATAAACGGATTTGTCTTATTTTCGATTTGCTGTTTATTATTTCAGTCTCTCCTATTATTTCCGAACCATCATCCATTTCAGCAACGAGCCGCACTAATTTATCAGTTACTGGTAGAACTTCTCCCTTTATTGCTAGTATTTTTGAACTTTCTTTAACTGCTTCACTGAACCCTCCTAATATTTTGGTCAAAGCTGCAAGAATTATGTTTCCAACATTATGCCCTCTAAGAGTACCATTGGTTTGAAACCTGAAATTGAAAAGCTTTGAAAAGAGTGTTTCATCTTTTGCCAAAGCAATTAAGTTATTTCTAACATCCCCTGGTGGGGGAATTTGTAATTCTTCCCTTATCTTGCCAGAGCTTCCCCCTTCGTCAGTTATTGTAACGATTGCATGTATATCTATATCGTCAAAAAATTTTAAACCTCTCAAGAGACTTGAAAGACCTGTTCCACCTCCAATTGCAACTACACTCAAAGTCTTCGTTTTATCTACCATCAAGACTCCTCCAGATCTCTATGTTTAATCAAAACTCTATACCCTAACTTTTTGAAGTCCTTTGCCAATTTATCTGCAAAGTATACCGATCTATGTCTTCCACCGGTACAACCTATTGAGATTGTGAGAAAAGTCTTTCCACTGTGGTTATAATTTTCCACAACGAATCTCAAAAAATCGAAAGTTTTCTTGTAGTATTCACCAACTATTTGAAATTTCTCAAAGAACTCTGCTATCTTTTGATCGATTCCCGTTAGGTCTTTCAAAGAATCTTCATAATAGGGATTGGGTAAAAATCTTGTATCTATCACTACATCGGAAGTCATAGGTATACCATGTTTGAATCCAAAACTCACGAAATTCAGGGTTAGAGGTGTCTTTTCGCCAGTGAAAATCAGCTTATCCAAAATCTCTCTAAATTCATAAATGTTTATCCCCGAAGTATCTATAACTATATCAGCTCTCTCTTTGAGACTTTGTAAATAGGTCCTTTCCACTTTTATTGCTTCTTCTAATGAAAGACCTTTTGAGAGAAAAGGGTGTGGTCGTCTTGTGAAAGCGTATCTCCTGATTATGAATTCGTCAGAAGAATCCAAAAAAAGTAATTTCACATCGAAGTTGCTCTTTCTCAGCTCCATTATTGAATCATTTATATCGTCAACTGTTCCACCGGATCTTATATCAACGACAACAGCTAATTTTCCTTTTCCAGCTTTGGATAATAACTCGACAAATTGATAAAGAAGATCTGGGGGAACGTTGTCTATACAAAAATACCCTAAATCCTCGAAATAATCTATCGCTGTTGTTTTACCAGCACCGGACATACCTGTTATTACAATTATTTCACCTTTCATATCCATCACTCTACTTATTAACCTATTTCCGCGTTTTCCCCACCTATTCCCCTGTTTATTTCTCCAAGTAATTTGTCGTACTTTTGTCTCAATTCGGATAATTCTTCTTCAAGATCTATATACTTCGATAACGAATTCAGGAGTATGAGGACTACGATCTTGTCAAATCCAAGTTTCTCTTCCAACACACCATACTTAGCGTATTCTTCTCTAACATACGAGAGAATTTTGTTCACTTTCTCCTCAGGTTCATCAGTAATAAACGAGAACTCCTTATCCCCAAGTATCAAATCTACTTTTCTCTTCACACCCCCACCTTCCTTCAAAAAATTTAAAAATCTATCTCCTGAATTATACACTATACCGGGAGTTTGTTCAATTTATGGTTATATTATAAATTTTCTTTGAGCTCCTTGATTAACCTGTTGGAATCATGAAAACCAAGGAGTGTGGCATGATCCCTGCTCAGCTTATATTTTTTTTGAAAGGGTATGATTATCCTGTTGTAGATTTTCTGAGAATGTTTTTTCTTCAAATATATCTTAATTCCTTCTGGCAGATCACCAATTAGTACATCTATGTCAAGAATTTTGAAAAGCCCATCGACGAATGCAAAGAACTCTTCGTTGTTTTGAAAGTTCATAGTTGCTATCTTGAGACCACATATATTATGGATGGAACACATAGAAACTCTCTTCAGAAAATCTGAAGCGTCTTCTAAGGATTTTGAATAAAGTATTTCCATAACATCCTCTATTCTCTTATCTCCGATAAATTCTGCAAGATAATTCAGTTCTTTCTTTCGGGCAGTCCGTAACATACCGGTATCCGTGAAAAGACCGCAAGCAAAAGCAAACAAGATTTTTTCATCAAGAACTATATCAAACATTTTAGAAAATTCAAAGAGATTCACCACATTCGCGCTGTTCACAGTTATATAGGAAAACTTCGCTTTAAGAATTAAATCATTTTCTATAGTTGGATGATGATCAAACAAAATATAATCTTTTTTGTTCAGGTCAATATAATCAAGTGTTTTAGCTTTTTCAGTATCGTAGATGAAAAACACATCGTAGTTTTCATAATCAATTTCTCTGAATCCGCTGTCAATTTCAAGAAAATTCAAGAGATTGATGACACTACGAGAAAGCAAACCAGAGAGAAGAAAATCACCGCCAAAAACTCTCAATCCCCAGTAAAGACTTGCAACGCCATCGCAATCAGGATTAACATGAGTAATGTGTAATATTCTCCTTCCACTATACTTCTTCTGTAGTTCATTATAAAAACAAGAGGGCGCGATTTTCACGCCCTCTTTATAGAAACCATTTATTAAAGCATTTTTACCCATCTTTCTGCGGTATCTACAACCCTGCAACTGTATCCGTATTCATTGTCATACCAGGAGAACACTTTTACGAGGGTGCCATTGACTTTTGTGAGCGTGGAATCGAATATTGCCGAATGGGAGTTTCCTACTATATCGGAACTTACTACTAGTTCATCGTTATAGTAAAGAATTCCCTTGAGTTCATTCTCAGCCGCTTCCTTCATGGCTGCATTTACCTCTTCTACTGTGGTTTCTTTTTCAACAATACAGACAAAATCCGTTATTGAACCGACTGGGACAGGCACTCTCAAAGCAATACCATCGAGTTTACCTTTAAGATCGGGGATAACTAAAGCAACAGCTTTCGCTGCACCGGTTGTTGTGGGGATCGTGTTGATTGCTGCGGCTCTGGCTCTTCTAAGGTCTTTGTGAGGAAGGTCGAGTATTCTCTGGTCGTTTGTGTAAGCATGGACGGTTGTTAAGAATCCGCTTAAAACCTTGAATTTTTCATGCAAAACCTTTACTACAGGAGCGATTGAATTAGTCGTACAGGATGCACAAGATATCACAGTGTGTTCAGATTTGAGATCTGAATCGTTGACACCGAGAACAATTGTTGCATCGACTTCTCCTTTTGCTGGGGCGGTAATTATTACTTTCTTTGCTCCTGCTGCTATATGTGCTTCAGCTTTGTCTTTACTTCTAAATACTCCCGTTGATTCAATCACTAAGTCAACACCTAATTCTTTCCATGGAAGTTTTGATGGATCTTTTTCTGCGAAGACTTTTATCTCTTTTCCATTTACTACCAATACGTTCTCTTTGACTTCTACGGTGCCATTGAATTTTCCATAAACAGAGTCAAATTTCAAAAGGTGAGCGAGTGTTTGAGTATCAGTTATATCGTTTATCGCCACTACATCCAAGGACCCTCTTTTAAAGATTTCTCTGAATACGGCTCTTCCAATTCTTCCAAAACCGTTAATAGCAACTTTAGCCATGTATCTCCCTCCTTTTATATGATATCAGGTAATCCCAATCCTTCCCCATCGATACTTGGATTTATTTTTTTAACTTCCTCATCGTGTATTCTCTTAGCTTCCTCGACTGCGTCGTTAAAAGCGGCAATCAGAAGATCATTTATCATCTCCGGATCTTCTTTTAACAGATCAGGATCTATTTTTATTTCTTTGACTTTGTAGTGTCCATTCATCTTTATGACTACAGCTCCACCACCTACACTCTTTTCTATTTCCAAGTTTTCGAGCTTCTCTTCCAATTCCTCCATTTTCTGTTTGAATTCCTCTTGCATCTTTTGTGCTTCTTTTAAAAGCTTGTTTATGTTCTTGGATGAAAAATTTCTACCACCCAATCCTCTAAATTTCTTTGCCATCTTGATCCCCTCTCTTTTCTATTCTAACCTTTCCAGGAAATATGCTCAATACCTTTTTCAGAATCTTAACGCTTTCTTCAGAAAGATTGGAAATCTCCTCTTCCAAATAAATAGGAGAAAAGTTTATATCTTCGTTATTTACCATTTTATAGAGCATCCGAAGTTCTTCCAGTTTTTCACGTACAATCTCAAAATGCAGATTATGGTTTTTATCGTATTCCAGAATAATATTTTTATCTTGCTTCGAAATCTTTGCGTAGACTAATGCCACCCAAAGATCCAAATCTCCTTCACGCAGAAGATAATTTTTCAATTTTTCAATCTTTTCATCCTCTTCCTCTTTCGGTTTTGTCACTCTGTTCTTAGTAGCTTCTTTGGTGTTTTCAACATCTATAACATTATCTTCAACGGCCCGATTTTCTGAAAGTTCTTTGGATACATTCAGAGCACCAACCTCAAACACAACAACCTTTTCCTCTGTATACTTAACATCCTTGAGGAGATTTGTCAATCTGTTTGCTAACTCTACCAGCTTTTCACCGTATTTCTCATACAGACCATCTTTTTCTTTTAAAGATTGTAAGGTATTTTCAATGGACTCCAGTATAAAAGTCTCAAGGTTTTTGTTTTCTTTCACTAGTCTTTCCGCGATTTTAAAGAGTGACTCAAAATCTTTCTTAAGCAATGAGTCTATGAAATCCCTCACAAGTTCTTTGGGGACTACTCCTAATATTTCTCTAACGTGTTCTTGGGTTATTTGTTCGGAACTGTACCTTTGAATCTGTTCCAATATGGCCAGAGAATCCCTCAGAGATCCAGACGCTTTTTCAGCAATTAACTTCAAAGCATCATTGGTTATGTTTATTTTTTCTCTTTTAGAGATACTTTTCAGATGATTGAATATCAAATCATCTGGAATTAACTTAAAATCGAAAATCTGACATCTTGATAATATCGTTTCGGGAACCTTCTCTAAATTTGTTGTCGCAAGTATGAACAACACATGTGGAGGAGGCTCTTCTAAAGTTTTTAAAAGTGCGTTGAATGCTTCGCGTGTCAACATGTGGAACTCATCGATTATATAGACCTTAACCTTCCCTTTTGCAGGTAAGTAAGAAACTCTGTCTCTTATCTTTCTTATTTCATCTATACCTCTGTTGGAAGCGGCGTCCATCTCAATGACATCCATAAAGCTTCCAGAATCTATCTCTCGACAATTTTCACATTTATTACAAGGTTCACCATCATGAGGATTCAAGCAATTCAACGATTTAGCTAATATTCTGGCACAAGAAGTCTTTCCGGTTCCTCTTGGACCAGAGAATATATAGGCATGAGACACATTTCCTTCCCTTATTGCATTTTTTAGAACGCGTTTCACATATTCTTGGCCTACCATCTCCGAAAAAGTTTTTGGCCTATACTTCCTGTACAAAACTTGACTCATATTCCGCTACCTTTCATCAAGTCCCACTTCAAAATAGTCAAATGATTTTTCCAAGAAAATCTTCGAGGTTGATTCATCAATATTACAGAGTCTGATTGTTTTCATTTTTTTAGGTTTGTTGTTGTCTATGAAATCTTTTATCGCTTTGAAAAAAATATTTGCGCATCTATCCTTCGGAAATCCGAATATTCCAGAACTTATTGCTGGCATTGAGATACTCTCAAGGTTCAATTCTTCCGCGGCCTTTAAGGAATTGATCACGGCTGATCTTAGTTTTTCATCTTCTTTTCCTTCACCCCATACGGGGCCGACAGCATGAATAACGTACTTCGCTTTAAGATTGCCTGCTGATGTAATAGCAACTTCCCCTGTTTTCACGGGGCCATATTTTTTAACATACTCAGTGCTCTCCTTTTGAATCGAGAAACCACCTTTTCTAACTATTGCTCCCGCTACACCACCGCCATGTTGAAGCTGGGAATTTGCAGCGTTAACTATCGCTTCAGTATTTTGCGTTGTTATATCATCTTGCACTATTTCGATTGTAACATTGGAATAATTGAATTTTCTAAGTATCTTCATTTCAGCACCCCTTTGAAGAATTTCAAGGCAGCATTAGCGCTGGCCTCTGGATTATATCCACCTTCTTGAATGAACAGCGTTGGATAACCAGCTTCACCAATCATTTTTCCAATTAATTCATAATCATCGGTTCTGAGGTTAAAATCACCTTGAGGATCATCGATGTGAGTGTCGAATCCCAACGAAACGATCAAAAAGTCGGGATCATAATCTTCTATTTCGGTTAGAGCTAATTCGAGACTTCTTGAATATTCATCTATCTCTGTACCTTTCTCCAATGGTATGTTTATATTGTAACCTAAACCGTCTTCCTCACCATTTTCCCACTCATAACCACTTATCCAAGGATAAGCCCACTTGGGATGACCATGGATTGAGATTGTTAACAAGTTGGAATTGTAAAATATATCTTGTGTGCCATTGAAATGATGGAAGTCCAAATCCAATATTGCAACATCGAAACCTTCTTTTACTAAATAAAAAGCTGACATTGCTGCATTGTTGAAGTAACAATATCCACCGCAATATACAGAATTTGCATGATGTCCAGGTGGTCTACACAGGCAGTAAACGAAGTCTTCATCTTCCAAAATTAGCTTTGCACCGCTTAGAGCTATTTTGGCACTTAACCAGGCTTGCTCAAAAGTATTTCGCATTATGGGTGTTCCAGTATCAAAACATCTATCGTAGCCGAAAACCTCGGGAAAGTATTCTTCATTTTTTTTTAAGCTGTTCGATTTGTTCTTCAACCATTCGATATATGTCGAGGAATGCACGGTATAAAGATATGAGGTCGGGAAATCCATAGGCTCTAAAAAATCACCCATTTCATGAACTATCAGTTTTTCCCTTATTCTCTCAATTCTCTCTGGCTTATCGTAATTTTCTATGAATTTACCTTTGTCTATCTCGTGACCTGGTTGATGATTCAAGTGGTTGTGACTATAAATTATTTTCAGTATTTTCACCACCACCTTTTTCAAGTTTTGAAATTTTTTCGAGTCTTCTCAGATGTCTGCCACCTTCAAACTTCGTTTCTGAGAATTTTTGAACTATTAATTTGGCAAGCTCTGGAGCTATGAACCTTCCAGGCAAAACCAATACATTCGAATCATTATGGGCACGTGCAAGCCTTGCCATTTCAGGAAAAAAACATAAAGTGGCTCTTATACCTTTTATTTTATTAGCGGTTATTGACATACCGAGCCCAGTACCACATATCAATATACCAAAATCCACACTTTCATTTATAACATCTTGGCAAGTTTTTACTGCATAATCAGGATAATCAACGGATTCAGCACTGAAGGTTCCTCTATCGATGATTTCATAATCACTTTCAATCAAATACTCTTTCAATTCTTCTTTTAGATGATATCCTGCATGATCAGAAGCCATTGATATTCTCTTGTTAGCCAAATTCTATTCCTCCTTTTTTATCGCATCTTCGAACGTGTTGTATATGTTCAAAATTTTATCAAGAGATGTCAAGGAGAACAATTCTTCAAGTTGCTTGTTGAGTCCAAATAATTTGAGCCTTCGTCCATTCAATTTACATTGTTTATGAAGTCCTATCAAGACACCCAACCCAGAGCTGTCAATGTAAGAAACATTAGTCAAATCTATTACAAGATCCTTTGAGACTACATCGGATACTTTTTCAAGAATCTTGTTTTTTATTTCACCGGAATTCAGCACATCGAAATCTCCGAATATTTTCACTAAATAGTAGTTGTCTAAATCTTCGAACTCGAACAAAACGATCACCCCTATCAAAATTCATTCAATTTCAGCCTGAGATTTGCAACAGCTTCTAATATCTCTTCTGGTGATATGAGTTCTCCATCCACTCTATTTAAAGGTTCCAGTTTAAGTCCTGGATGACGTAAGAGTGCCACTTCCTTTATTATTTGACCCAGATTCATTTCCGCTACTATCACAGCATCGACATTTTTCATTAGTTTTCTTAGTCTGTTACTTGGAAAAGGCCAAATAGTTATGGGTTTAAATAGACCAACCTTTATTCCATCACTTCTCGCTATTTTTAACGCCCTCAGAGCACTCCTTGCAACGGAACCATAGGCCACTATGAGGATTTCCATATCATCCACGAAATATTCTTCGTAAATGGAGATCTCATCTGTGTGAAGCTTTATTTTATTTTCCAACCTTTTCAAAAGTTTTGAAGCCGTGTTGGAAGTCCCTACAGGAAATCCGGTTTCATCGTGTATCAAACCGGAAACATGAAACTTACTTCTTCCCATGGCCCTAAGTGGATTTGGAATTTCCATTTCAGACTCAAATGGGTGGTAGATCTCTTCATCGGATATATCATCACTCATTCTTGGTATTATTTCTAACTCATCGTCCGATGGTAGGTAGAAGCTCTCTCTCATGTGTCCAAGAAGTTCGTCCATTAAGAATATCACAGGGGTTCTAAATTTCTCAGAAAGATTAAAAGCGGTTATTATATGCTTGTAAACTTCTTCTACCGTTGAGGGGTATAAAACTATTATTGGATGATCACCATGTGTTCCCCAACGAGCTTGCATTACATCTCCTTGTGATGGCTTAGTTGGAAGACCCGTGCTCGGGCCCACACGTTGAACATCCACGAATACGCATGGTATTTCAGTCATAGAAGCGAATCCAATAACTTCTTGCATTAAAGAAAAGCCTGGGCCGCTGGTAGCTGTCATGGATTTCACTCCTGCTACGGAGGCTCCAACTATAGCGGCAGCACTCGCAATTTCGTCCTCCATTTGTATAAAAGCACCATCGTATTTTGGAAGTTCTCGAGCCATGGTTTCAGCTATCTCCGAGGCGGGAGTTATTGGATAGGCTGCAAAAAACCTACATCCAGCTTTTATAGCCCCTAAAGCGCAAGCTTCATCACCTTGCATAAAAACAAACTTTTTATCAGCCAAGACTTTCCGTCCTTTCTTTTTCAATTATATCTATGGCAAAATCCGGACAATGATTTTCACATTGGCGGCAACCTATACATTTGCTATCTTCGGTGATCGGGACTCCAAATTCATCCGTAGTTATAGCATTGACAGGGCATATCCAAGAACAAATTCCACATCTTTTACAGAATTCGAGGTTCACCTTGATATAGAAATCTCTTTTCATCGTCGCTCCACCACCATTATTTTATCATAGATAAAAACACACCAGCCACTATGGCTGATCCAATAACTCCAGCGACATTCGGACCCATCGCATGCATCAGTATAAAATTTCCAGAATCTTCTTCTTGGGCCACTTTTTGAGCAACTCTTGCAGAATCTGGAACAGCGGATACTCCTGAAGCTCCTATTAAAGGATTTATTTTCTTCTTCAAGAAGAGATTAAAAAACTTTGCGAGTAAAATCCCAGATGCGGTGGCCGATGCAAAGGCTATGATTCCTAAAAGTATCACCTTTAAACCGGCGGGAGTTAAGAAAACATCCGCTCTGGCAGTAGAACCCACGGAGAGGCTCAACAGAATAGTCACACTGTCTAAAATATATCTTGAGGATGCCTCCACCAATCTCTTAGCTACTCCACATTCTCTCAGAAAATTACCGAACATCAGCATACCAACCAATGGAAGGGCTTTTGGAATGAAAAAACCTATGATCAAAATCACTATCAATGAAAAGAATAACTTTTCTGTTTTCGAAACCTCACGGGGTTTTGACATTCTTATTTTTCTTTCATTTTTCGTTGTCAATAGTTTCATTATGGGAGGCTGAATTACAGGAATAAGTGAAATGTAAGAATAGGCAGCAACCGCTATTATTCCCAAGAGTTGTGGTGCGAATTTTGTGGCAACGTATATCGAGGTTGGGCCATCCGCTCCACCTATTATTCCTATGGAGGCAGCTGCTTTGAGATCGAATCCCAAGTAATGTGATGTCAGAAAAGCTATGAGTATACCTACCTGTGCGCCTCCACCCAGGAAAATCGTTAAAGGATTCGATATGAGAAAGGAGAAATCAGTCAATGCACCTATTCCCAAAAAAATCAATGGTGGATAAATTCCTATAAATAATCCTCTTTGTATATACCACAATAAACCACCAGGCTGATTTGCAGTCGGTTCGCTGAATAATCCAGTGTATTCGGGTGGAATATTTGCAAGTATCATCCCAAAAGCTATTGGTATCAAGAGCAACGGTTCAGCATGCTTGGCGATGGCATAATACAACAGGACTATTGCGATAATTATCATCACAATATTACCAAGGGTCAAACCATTGAAAGCCATCGAACCTATAAAGTCTCCTAAAGATTCCATCAATGCCAACACTCTCCAAAATTTTTTATTATTTGGATAAATAAAAGGGCGCATATGCGCCCTTTGATCATGGTATCTCGATTATCCATGTTTTATGGCTGCTTGCGCAGCGGCAAGTCTTGCAACTGGTACTCTAAATGGTGAACAACTCACATAATTCAAACCAACGATATGACAGAATTCGATCGATGAGGGTTCGCCACCATGTTCACCACATATACCTAATTTTATATCTGGTCTCACAGGTTTTGCCTTTTCCTTTGCTATCTTTAGTAGCTGTCCTACGCCTTCTCGATCCAATTTTTTGAATGGATCATCTGGAAGTATACCTTTATCCAAGTAATCTTTTAAGAACTTCCCAGCATCGTCCCTGCTGAAGCCAAATGTCATTTGTGTAAGGTCGTTTGTTCCAAAGGAGAAGAATTCTGCTTCTTCTGCTATTTGATCAGCTGTTAATGCAGCTCTTGGAACTTCTATCATCGTTCCAACGAGGTATTTCAATTGTACTCCATGTTCCTTCATCAATTTTTCGACGGTTTCAACGATTATATTTTTGAGATACTTCATTTCATTGATATGTCCAACGAGTGGGAGCATTATTTCGGGTATTATTTCTATCCCCTCTTCTTTTTTAAGTTCAATTGCAGCTAATATTATCGCTTCTGTTTGCATCACGGCGACTTCGGGGTATGTTATAGCGAGCCTACAACCTCTATGTCCAAGCATTGGATTGAATTCTTTTAAAGACTCCACAGTTTCTTTCAATTCCTCAACCGATATTCCTATATCTTTTGCAAGTTGTTCAATTGCTTCTTCCTCTTGTGGTAAAAATTCATGAAGTGGAGGATCGAGAAGCCTTATTGTAACAGGTAGACCTTTCATTATTTTAAAGAGGCCCTTGAAATCTTCTTTTTGCATTGGAAGAAGTTGATCAAGCGCTTTTTGCCTTTGTTCTGTTGTTTTTGAAACTATCATTCTTCTCACTATAGGTATTCTATCTGCTTCGAAGAACATATGCTCGGTTCTACAGAGTCCTATTCCTTCTGCTCCAAACCTTCTTGCCACTTCAGCATCCCTTGGAATATCCGCGTTCGCCCTTACACCGAGTTTTCTATATTTATCAGCCCATTCGAGTATTTTTCCAACGTAGCCAACGAGTCCTTCAGGAACTATTGCCTTCACCTGACCAAGCATTACTTCTCCAGTACTTCCGTCTATGGATATCCAATCTCCTTCTTTGACCACAACGTTGTTTGCTTTGAAAACTTTGTTTTCTTCATCAACTTCCATTTCTTCACAGCCAACGATACAAGGTTTGCCCATTCCTCTTGCCACAACTGCTGCGTGCGAAGTCATACCACCTCTGGAGGTTAAGATCCCCTGTGCAGAGTTCATTCCCCCTACATCTTCTGGTGAAGTTTCTGGTCTTACGAGAATAACTCTTTCACCTTCTGCAGCTAACTCTTCCGCTGTTTTTGCGTTGAAAACAACTTTACCAGTTGCAGCACCTGGAGATGCAGCGAGCCCCTTTGCAATCACTTGGGCCTTCTTTCTTTCTTCTGGATCGAATGTTGGGTGTAGTAGCTGTTCTATTTGTTCGGGTTGAATTCTCAGAATCGCTTCTTTTTCATCTATTAAGCCTTCTTCAACCATGTCAACTGCTATTTTTACCGCTGCTTGGGCTGTTCTCTTTCCAGTTCTTGTCTGTAACAAATAAAGTTTTCCACGCTCGATTGTGAATTCCACATCTTGCATATCTCTATAATGTTTCTCGAGTTTTTCAAATATTTCAACGAGTTGATTGTAAACTTCAGGCATTCTATTTTTAAGTTCATCAAGTGGGAGAGGTGTTCTTATACCTGCAACAACATCTTCACCTTGCGCGTTGGGCAAAAATTCTCCATAGTATTTCTTTTCTCCCGTGGATGGATTTCTTGTGAAAGCGACACCCGTACCACTATCTTCACCCATGTTCCCGAACACCATGGCAACCACATTGACCGCTGTTCCAAGAAGCTCTCCTTCTCTTATACCGTGGATCTGTCTGTATTTAATAGCTCTTTCATTCATCCAACTTCCAAAAACAGCGTCAATTGCTAACCATAACTGTTTCTCCGGATCTTGGGGGAATTCTTTTCCGTGTTCTTTATACAGTTCCTTATAGAGTTCAACTAATTTTTTGAGATCTTCTGCATTTAATTCTGTATCAAGTTTTACACCCTTTTCATCTTTGATTTTTTGGAGTTTCTTTTCGAATTCTTCATGGGGTATCTTCAAGACAACGTCACCGAACATTTGTATGAATCTTCTGTAAGCGTCGTAAGCGAATCTTTCATTGTTAGTTGCTTCTGCTAATCCTTTGATAG
>Ga0190359_1001595_pt1 | contig 14154 bp, 16 predicted proteins | sample 48721823_MG_FD_161269 | JGI IMG/M metagenome (GOLD analysis project Ga0190359, IMG submission 161269) | Hydrothermal vent microbial mat bacterial communities from Southern Trench, Guaymas Basin, Mexico - 4872-18-2-3_MG | ecosystem: Environmental > Aquatic > Marine > Hydrothermal vents >... | reverse complement strand
GATTCCTCTTCCGGCGATATAATCTCACCCGATACGATTCGTTCCCGGCTCACTTAATCATGTCCCCTTTCGCGATGCCGTCTCCTGACCGAATATAATAGAAATCAACTTGTCGGTGGCATCAATTTTCGGATTGGCGGCAATCGCTTTCTCGACCATCTTTTCGGCCTCGGCTTTATGATATTGCAACTGCACTAAAATCTCGACCGCTTCGGCGAAGATATCCGCCTTCTCTTTCTTGACCGTGGTAAGTGGTTTTCCCTCGCGGGCAAGCGCGAAGCGGGCCATTTTGCCGTTCAGTTCGGCGACCACTTTTTCCGCCAGCCGCCTTCCGAAACCGGGAAGGCGTATCAGAGTTGCGACATCTTTCATCTCGATCGCGGTCGCTATTTCTTTTATCGGGATAGTCAGTGATTTCAGTCCTTTCTTGAATCCCAGACCCGAAACAGTGGTAAACAACTGAAAAAACTCTTTATCGAGCAGACGGGTAAAACCGATCAGCCGGGGATAATGATATGATTTTCGATCGCCGGCCTCGATATAATTCAGGGTATAAAGCGAGATCTCGGAGCTTGCCGCTCGGGCCTCCTTAAGCTCACTATGAAGTCCCGAAGGAATCATCAATTCATAAAATAACCCGTTCAATTCGAGAGTGACCTGTTCTTCAGTCAGTTTACTGATCTTTCCCTGTATCTGTGAAATCATTTCTTTTTTATCCCTTATTGCCCCAGCAGAGCATTATGATGGCACCATGCCGCGGCGAGAGCATCGGCTGTGTCGGGCGAAGCAATATCATTCTGCAGTTTCAACACACTTTTGATCATTCTTTGCACCTGGTCCTTGGTGGCGCGTCCGTTACCGGTCAATGATTTCTTGATGCGGGTCGAGGCATAAGAGATGACCGGGATATTATTTCGGGCCGCCTGCAGAAACAGCACCCCTCGGGCATGCCCCATGATTATTGCCGTTTTGGGGTGGGCGTAATGCGAATACAGTTCCTCGACTGCAATATAATCGGGTTTGAACTGCTTGATGATCTTGCCGATTTCGGAGTAAATCTCATTCAGTTTCAATTCAAAATCGCGGCTTTTATCGGTTTTGATTATTCCCGCCTCGAGCACCCTGGTTTCGGCACCGTTGGACTGAAGCACTCCATACCCCGTGATATGCAGACCGGGGTCGATTCCAACAATTACCATCAGAATAACACTGCGTTCAGCAGCTCTCAACCGGCCAATTTTTCAAGGACGGAGTCATCGATGTCGAAATTGGCATAGACATTTTGCACATCGTCATGATCCTCGAGCGCTTCATACAGCTTGATCATTGTCTCCGCGGGTTTGTCTTCCAGTTTAATCGTATTTTGCGGGATCATGGTTGCCCGGGCCGAGACTACCGGAATCGATTTTTCTTCCAGAGCGGCCCTGATCTGCTCAAGATCAGCGGGAGGTGTGACTATTTCGTAAACATCACCCTGATTGCTGAAATCGGCGGCGCCGGCTTCAAGCGCGATTTCAAGAAGCGTGTCTTCATCGGCCACCGATGTTTCGACATTGATGATACCCTTCTTGTCGAACATCCACGCCACACATCCGTTTTCACCCAGGTTACCGTTATAACGGGAAAAAAGATGTCTGATTTCGGCAACGGTTCGTTTCTTGTTATCCGTCAGGCATTCCACATAGACAGCCACACCGTTTGGTCCGTAGCCTTCATACGTGACTTCATCATAAGAAACGCCGGGCAACTCTCCGGTTCCCTTCTGGATGGCTCTCTTGATATTATCAGCCGGCATATTGGCCGCCTTGGCAGTACCAACGGCTGTTCTCAAACGCGGGTTGGCATCCGGATCGCCTCCCCCCTGACGCGCGGCAACAGTGATTTCTTTTATCAGCCTTGTAAACATCCGACCGCGCTCGGCATCGGCTTTGCCCTTTTTCCGCTTGATAGTAGCCCATTTTGAATGGCCGGACATCGGAACCTCCTGATATATTTCTAAATAGGTTTAACTGCAATGCAGGTCAATCAATTAATTTTAATGTTTTTACGCGCTTTTATCAAGTGGATAATATTAAAAAGTGATAGGTTGATCAAAGGAATTATCAAACTCTGGACTGTCGGACTGATGTGAAATTATTCCGAGGCAGCCAGTTCGGTCTGGTACTGTTCCGCGACATCTTCGTTGAGAACAACAATGACCACGCGGCGATTGCGGGGGTCTTCGGGATCGGAGGGGTAACGGGGACGTTTATCCGCGTTGCCCCGTATTTCGACAATCTGACCGGGCCGGAGTCCGCTCGAAGCCATCAACTTACGGGCGCTGTTGGCCCGGTCGGCAGACAGTTCCCAGTTTGAATATCCGTAGGTTCCCGAAAACGGTTTGCTGTCGGTATGGCCTTCGATAATAATCGAATTTGGAAGCGTGCCCAGTTCCGAGGCGATAGCGGTCAGCAATAGAGTGGTGTGGCTTTTAAGACGGGCACTGCCAAGATCGAAGAATACCGAACCGTCACCGCTGCCGGCTTCGATGAGCTGAATCCGAAGCCCTTCCGGCGTCATCTCCATGTCGATATTGTCCTTAAAACCCGCCAATTCGGGTATATTGTCGATGGCGACTTTTATATTTTCTCTTGCATTAAGCAGCATTTCCCGCTCAGTTTGGAGTCGCTGTGACAAAACGGATTTCCCCGGTTTCGATTTTATCGGAGAGGAATCGCCGTCGTAAAGGCCCTGACCCTTCGATTTCATAAATCCGACCGGATCCTGAAAATAACCTTCCACCGACTGCTTGACTTCATCCGATTGCGACACCAGCCACATTACCAGAAAGAATGCCATCAGGGCGGTCACGAAATCGGCATAGGCAACTTTCCAGGCCCCGCCATGATGACCCCCGTGGCTGTTGGATTTCTTCCTTATAACAATTGGTTTATTATTATTTTTTGCATTTTCTTCAGACATAGTTTCAGCGCAGTTTTATTTTTTGGATGCCCGGCATGCTTCTTCAACCTCTGTGAAGCTGGGCCGGACATCGGACGGGATGACCCGGCGGGCAAATTCGACCGCTATCGATGCGGCAAAACCCTTGTGAAATGCCAGCAGCCCCTGTTTCAAACAGACATAATATTTGGCTTCTTCCTCGTTCATATTCTGAAGATTAGTCGCCAGCGGCTGTACAAAACCGTATGAGAGAAGAATTCCAAGGAAGGTTCCGACCAGCGCGGCGGCGACTTTATGTCCGATTTCTTCGGGCGGACCACCGATGGCGCCCATGGTTATTACAACACCCAGCACGGCCGCGACAATACCAAGTCCGGGAAGGGCATCCCCGATGCGGGCCAACTGGGATGAAGGTTCAAGGTTTTCCTTATGATGGGTCTCGAGATCCATGTCCAGCATGGCGTCGAGATCATGCTCGGGAATACCGCCCATAATAATCAGCCGCATCGTATCAGACAGGAAATTAAGGGCGTGATGATTTTTTATAAAATACTCATATTTGGTCAGGATCGGGCTTTCTTCGGGCCGCTCGACATGAGACTCCAATCCCACCAGTCCGTCTTTTCTGGCGACATTGAAAAGTTCGTACATCATGACCAGCAAATCGGTGTATTTTATCTTATTGGGTGTGGATCCCATGATTTTTGTCAACTGCGATAAAAGTGCCTTCAGGATTTTAGGAGGTGAACCAATTAAAAGCGAACCAAGCCCCGCCCCGCCGATAATGAGAAATTCGGCCGGCTGCATAAGGACCATTAAATGCCCTTCTTCCATTATATAGCCGCCCAGGACGGCCACTGTCACGACGATAATGCCGATTATAGCAATCATAGTAACCCAATTTGCAAGTTTATATTTCTGTTACAGTTATCGTCAATTTCAATGAATTCTATAGGTCGAACGCCGCCGGCCGTAAAACCATATAGTGGTTGAATATTCACGGGTAAATCATTATTTTATGCTTCATGAATTGCGTTTTCTGTCAGATCGTAAAAGGCGAAAAGCCGGCCAGAATATATTGCGAAAATGATAAAATCATAGTATTTGCCGACATTTTACCGCGCGCCTCGATTCACCTGCTTATCTGCCCTAGACAGCATTTTACCACCCTCCTGGAACTTCCCGACGATCTGGTGGTTGAGATGATGGAAACGGCACGTAAGATAGCCCGTGATTTAAGGCTTGAAAGTAATTTTCGGCTGGTATTAAATAACGGTGCGGCGGCGGGTCAGATAATAGAACATATTCATTTTCACTTTATGTCGAATGAGGAGGGAGTTAAAATCAGATATAAAGAGGACAAAATTTAGTCGATTTTTCCAGAAATAGGCCGAATATTTTATTGACAACAATAGCTAAAGTGTTATACTTAAATGTTATGGAATATTTTACAAAGAAGAGCTCGAAGGGGGGGATATAGATGACAGGTGTCAGGGTTCGTGATGATGAATCATTTGAGAGAGCCCTACGCCGCTTCAATAAGTTTTGTGAGAAAACCGGAATCCTCACTGACATAAAAAAGCATCAGCACTTTGAAAAGCCGTCGGAAAGACGGAAAAGAAAACTGAATGCTGCGCGGCGAAAAATGCGCAAGCTGCAACTAGCAGAAGAGTAGCATCTATGTCTCTCATTAAAAAGATTGATGAAGATTTGATTAAAGCCCTGAAGGGCGGTGACAAAAGCAAAGTTACCCTCCTTCGGGGCTTAAAATCTGATATCAAGTATAAACGTATCGATAAGGGCGATGACCTCACCGATGAGGATGTCCTGGCGGTTCTGTCCGGCGCGGCCAAGAAAAGACGGGATTCCATCGAGCAGTTCCGCAATGGAAATCGTATGGATCTGGTCGAAAAGGAAAGCGCCGAGCTGGAGATAATCCAGGGTTATTTGCCCGATCAGCTATCTGAAGAGAAGTTACGCGAATTTATCAGGGAATCAATTGAGGCCACGCAAGCCGACTCGCCTGCTAAACTGGGTCTGGTCATGAAAAACCTGATGCCAAAGATCAAGGGCAAGGCAGATGGCAAACTGGTCAATCAACTTGTCAGCAGGATGCTGTCAGGGGAAAAAGATTAACTGGCGTAAATTCCTATTTACGCAGTGAAGGAGATTTGGCCATGAACTGGGTCGATATCGTTCTATTAGTTCTTCTTGTAGCGGCAGTCATAATCGGCTCCAAAAAGGGATTGATCCGGGAGCTGATGGCGCTGGCCATTCTGGCGGCCACAGTGATCGTTTCGATCAATTATATCGATATCATCGCAACAAAAATTTATGAGCAGCTGGGGGGGTCGCCGCTGATTACGGCAATACTATCGTTCATTGTCCTGCTCGCATTTATTTATGCCGTTTTCAAGATTATGGGAATCATCTTTTTCAAAATTGCCAACCTGCAAAGCCTGGGAAGAAAAGATCAGCTCGGCGGTGCCCTGGTCGGGGCCATACGGGGATGGCTGATTATAAGTTTTATAGTTTTCCTTGTCTTTCTCATGCCCATGCCGGATAAATTCTATGTCGAATTCGACAACTCTTTTCTGGGATCAAGTTTTGCAAAAACCCTCCCGATTATCTATGAAGGCACTTCCCCGCTTCATCCGAACAATCCCGATTTTATGCAAAAGGTTGAAAATACGCTCTTGCAACAACCCGGCGGCGATATATCAGCCATCGATCGCAATGAACTCTCGAAAAACCGCGAACAGGTTTACAAAGTCATTTATCGAATCGATAAAACATTCGGATCGGGAGATAATGGAATTTGAAATAAGCTGTTTCACTTTTCCTGACAAGTTTTTATATTCAAGCCGGTGGAATTACCGGCTTTTTTAATGGGAACCGGATGATGACCTTATTTGATATGCACAGCCTTGAAGTCCTCGAATACTTCAAGATCATCTCGATCCTGAAGGGACTTTGCGTCAGCCAGTACGGTGTCGACAATATCGAACGGCTCAGCCCGGGCACCGATATCGAAACGATACGGACCCGGCTCGATGAAGTCTCCGAGATGAAAGATATTATTCTATTCGGCGATGCCATCCCTCTCTACCGCCTCGAAGATGGGCGTCAGACAATCAAAAAATCAAAAACTGAAGGGATGCATCTCGACCCAAAGGCTATTTTGCATATCAAAGAATTGATCGAGGTCTCATCCGATCTCAACTCATACGCCAAACCGGAACGTGAAAATTTTCCCGGTATCGCCAAATATCTGACCGAACTTCATCCCTTCCCCGAAATCAGGGCGGAAATAAACAAGGCTATCGATCATAACGGCGAGATTCTTGACGGCGCCTCGCAGAAATTAAAACGGATTCGGGCCGATCTTGCCGATCTCAAACGCAAGATAACCGCGCGCCTTGGAAATCTTCTGTCACAAAGACAAAAATCGCCCGGCTGGCAGGATGATACTATCACCCAGCGCGACGGCCGCTATGTTATCCCGGTCATCTCCGGGCAATTTCAGGCCGATTCGGGAATAATCCACGACCGTTCCAAATCGGGCTCGACTCTTTTTGTCGAGCCGAATGTCATCATCGAAGCCAACAACCGGCTGGGACAACTCCTGCAGGACGAACGGCTGGAAATGGACAGGATTCTCAGGCATCTCACCTCGATAATAGGCCAGGCGGCCGACCGTCTCCTGGCAAATTGCGAGATAATCGGTATTCTTGACGGAATCCATGCGTCCGCCACCCTCTCGATAAAAACCGGCGGCAATAAGCCCCGGATAAGTAAAAGCAGTAAGGTCGAGTTGATCAAGGCCCGTCACCCGCTTCTGATTTACCACATCGAGAAACCGGATGCCATTGTCCCGAATGATTTTGTGCTTAACGATTCCCGTCTGGCCATGATTATTACCGGACCCAATACCGGCGGCAAAACCGTCGCCCTGAAAACAGTCGGTCTGCTGGTTCTGATGGCTCAATCGGGACTGCATATTCCCGCTGATGCCAATTCCGAGATCGGCATTTTCGAGAATATCATCGCCGATATCGGCGACGAGCAATCGATCGAGCTTTCACTATCGACCTTTTCCTCGCATGTCAGGCAGATCATTTATGCCGTGCGCCACGCCCGCGAAACCAGCCTGATACTGCTCGATGAGATCGGCGCCGGAACCGATCCTAAAGAGGGCGCCGCCCTGGCCGAATCGATCATTCTCAAGATGGTGGAGATGAAAGCCAAGCTGATCGTCACCACCCATTTTTCCCAGTTGAAAACATTGCCGATGATTCGGCCCGAGGTCGAAAATGCCTCGTTCGAATTTGACCGGGAATCGCTGGCGCCGACTTTCAGGCTGTACACCGGTATTCCCGGCGGGTCCTACGCGGTCGAGATCGCCCAGAGATTGGGCATGCCCAGAGAAATCGCCCAGCACGCAAGCACTCTGCTGGGTAAAAGCGAACGCTCGCTGACCAATCTGATCGAGTCGCTTGAAAAAGAACTGTCCATCTTAAGAACAGACAAGAACAAGCTTGAGGAAAAATTAAGGAATGCCGCCAATCTTGAAAGCTCGTACAATGAAAAAATCAGCAAACTGGAAAACGAGATTGACGAGATAAAAAAGCATCAGCTTGAAGAACTGGAAAGCACCCTGTCAAATACGCGCGGCGAGGTCGAACGCATGGTCAAAAGGATCAGGGAAAGCAAGGCTTCGCCGAAGACAGTTAAACATGCGCATAAGTTCCTGAAGGAAAAGGAACAGAAGCTTAATTATCTCAAAACCAAGCATTCCCCCAGACCTTCAAAACCGGATCAGCTTGAACCGGGCGACCCGGTCCTGATCGATTCTCTGAGAACCGAGGGCGAGTTTGTCGGATTTGCCGGAGAAGGCAAAGCCAAAGTAAGAATCGGCAATATCATGAGTACTGTCGCCGCCAGTGAATTGAAAAAGATAATCCGCGAAACCACAGGCGATCATAAAAGACTGGGTGACGTCAGCGCGCGGGATATGACCTCAACCGGCCCGGAGATTCATCTCCGCGGGATGACGGTCGAAGAAGCCAAAGAAGCGCTCGACAAATTTCTCGACTCGGCGATGCTTTCCGGTCTCAGTCAGATATATGTCATCCACGGCAAGGGAACCGGACGACTTCGCAAACAATTAAGTGAATTTCTGAAACAACATCCCGCCGTCGGTTCCATCCGCCTTGGCGACTGGAACGAGGGCGGCGCCGGGGTAACAGTGGTGAAATTGAAATAATGGCCGCCATGATTCCAGAAGATATAATCGAGCAGGTGCGACAGGCCAGCGATATTGTCGATATTCTCGGTCAGTACGTCCGGCTCAAGAAGCGAGGTCGCAATTTTCTTGCCCTCTGCCCTTTTCACAACGAGAAGACCCCGTCTTTTTCGGTGTCTCCCGATAAACAGATATATCACTGTTTCGGCTGCGGCAAAGGCGGCAATGTTTTCACCTTCCTGATGGAACATGAAAACATGAGCTTTGTCGAGACGGTGCGTTTTCTTGCCCAGAAGGCCGGAATCACAATCCCGGAAAGAAGAATCGACAGTTCGGCCAAAGAAGAACTGGAACGGATGCACTATGCTCACCGGGTGGCCCTTGACTATTTCAAATCGATGTTGCAGGCGCCCAAATATCATCGGCAGATGACGAAATATCTCAAAGAGCAGCGCCGGTTGACCGATGAGTCGATAGAACTGTTTCAGCTGGGACTGGCCGGCGAGGAATGGGAAGGTTTTCTGAATTATGCCCTTAAAAAAGAACTGTTTCCAAATGAACTGGCCAAGGCCGGACTGATTTCATATTCCGAAAAGCATGATAAGTACTTCGACCGGTTCCGGCAGAGACTGATGATCCCGATTTTCAATCTCAGCGGTAAACCGATCGCTTTCGGCGGCCGGACTCTCAAGAAGGGTGAACCGGCCAAGTATGTCAACTCGCCGGAGACAATGCTGTATTCCAAAAGCAATGTTCTTTACGGTTTGAATTTCAGCCGCCAGTTTATCCGCGAGAGAAAAGAGGTTATCATTGTCGAGGGTTATTTCGATTTGATCTCGCTTTATCAAGCGGGGATCAAAAATGTCGTGGCCTCGTCGGGAACGGCCTTCACCGCCCAGCAGGCCAGGCTTCTTGCCCGTTTTGCCGAAATGGCTTATCTCTTTTTTGATGCCGATTCGGCCGGACAGGCAGCGGCCATGCGCTCGGTCGATGTCCTTTATGATGCCGGACTGGAAGTCATGGTGATGATTCCTCCCGAAGGTGAGGATCCCGACTCGGTCGCGGTCAAACAGGGCGCCGGGGGTATCGAAAAACTTAAAGATGATGCACTCAGGTACCTTCAGTTTCGTGTCCGCAATATCGACCTTAAAAAACAGGGTATTATCGCCAAGGAAAAACTGATAAAAGAATTGGCGGAACTGGCCGGACGAATCGGAGATGCCACGCGTCGGCGGCTGTTTGTTGCCGAGGCGGCGGAAGTACTGCAAACCGACATACAGAATTTCTATGATTTACTGAAAACGGACAGAACGGCGCGCATAGGGGGTATCAGTGTCAAGCCGCCCAAAAAAATCGATGATATCGAGCGTGATCTGCTCTCGCTGATAATAAATCACCCCGAATACTTCGATGATGTCAGTGATGAGTTAATGCCCGAGGATTTTCATACCGAGACCTACGCCGGTTTGTACTCACGGATGCTGACTCTTCTCAAAGAGAAACGTACTTTTTCTGCGGGGAGCCTGATCAATTATCTCGATGATGACAGACTTATATCCGAGTTGACATTGCTCGCCGAAATCGATTGGGAAAAAGACAAGGCCCGGCTTATGATAAAAGATTATCTCGGGAAGATCCTGAATTTCAAAAAGGAGCGGATTATCGACAGGCTTAAGGTGGAACTGAAAGTCGCCGAGGAACAGGGCGATGTCGATACCGCCCGAAAACTGACCGAAGAAATATCCGACCTCATCAAAAGACGCAAAGAATGATCAAATGCTGAAACGTCTGCACATAGAGAATTTCGCCCTGGTGGACAGGCTCGATATCGATTTCAGAGACGGTATGAACACATTAACCGGCGAAACCGGGGCCGGCAAATCGATAATTGTGGGTGCGATCGCCCAGCTACTCGGCGAAAAAGCCGACCGCAATGACATTCGCTCCGGAACCGGGCTGGCCGTTATCGAGGGTGAATTCGATATCGGCGATAATGCAGAAATCAGTAAGGCTCTGGATCAGGCTGAAATAGACTACACTCCCGGTGCAATCACACTTCGACGAGAAATATCCCTGAATAAATCATCAAAGACTTTTATCAATGGACAGCTGGCCACCCTGACGCAATTGCGTGAAATCACGCGGTATATGGCCGAGTTGTTCGGCCAGCATTCACATCAGCAGTTACTTGACGAAAAAAATCACCAGGGTTTTCTCGACCGTTTTGCCGGTCTCTCCGAACAGGTGGAAAAACTGCGGCAGATTTTTCAGGACTGGCAGGCCGCAAAACAAAGGCTGACGCGGCTCGAATCAAAAAAGGAGACCGAGAAAAACGAGCGCGAATTGCTTCTTTTCCAGAGAGATGAAATCGAAAAGGCGAAAATAAGAATCGGCGAAGAAGAGGAAATCCTGTCGGAGAAAAAAATCCTCGACTCGGCGCAAATGCTCGGCCAAAAGGCATCACTCATTCTGGAAATGCTGGACAGGGACGATAACGCCGCCCTGAACATTCTGGGAGGTTGCCGGCGGCATCTGAATGAAATGGCCTCGCTGGATAAAAAACTGGAGCCGAAAGCGGACCTGATGGAAAACGCCATCATCAATCTGGAGGAGCTTCGGGCCGATATCGAGTCCTACCTGTCATCGATCCCGGATGATCCCGAACGGCTGGAACAGATCAATCTCAGGTTGGATGAGCTTTATCGCTTGAAAAAGAAGTACGGCGGTTCCGAAGAGATGATTCTAAAGACGCTTGAAAAAATCCATGATCAGCTTGGAAGTAAACTGGATGTCGAAGAACAGCTAAAAATACTCCGCGATGAAGAAAAACGCCGTCGTCATGAATATTCGGCCCTGGCGTCGCAAATCTCGGATAGGCGGAAAAAGTCGGCGGAAAAATTATCCAGGGTCATTGAAAAGGAACTGGAACTGGTCGGGATGAATTCGGCAAGATTCGAATATGAATTTATTTATGAGCCGGATCCTGATGGTATTGAATTTGACGGGCGCAGAATCAGGCCGAATCCCGATGGATTTGAAAGCGGCCGTTTTTTGATTTCCGCCAACCCTAATGAGCCTGTAAAGCCTTTAGCCAGAACAGCTTCCGGGGGAGAAATCTCAAGGATCATGCTGGCCCTGAAGGCGGCTGATAAGCAAATGACCGGAAAGCATAAAATGCTGTTGGTTTTTGATGAGATCGACGCCGGAATTGGGGGACGGACGGCCGGAATGGTGGCCTCGAGACTTGAAAAGCTCGCGAGGACTTCACAACTGCTGGTTATCACCCATTTACATCAGATCGCCTCCCTGAGCGAACATCATTATGCTGTCGAAAAAATCGAATCGGGCGGCAGGGAGAAAAGAAATGTGGTATCAGTCAGGCAGTTGGACGAATCCGAGAAAAAGGCTGAAATCGAGCGTATGCTGAGCCTTCCTGAAAACAGTAAGGTTTAACTTGACTATATTCATAATTATTTCGTTTTTTACGGTAATATAATATTTCCCCTGAATAAATCCGAAGCCTGCAGGTATATAAGTTGAGTGCAACACGGGCAGATGATAACAATTTAATCGCGGAGATCGTCGACGGCGATAAGACCGCCATGAGAGCGCTTGTGGAGAAATATAAGCGAAAAGCATATTTTTTGGCGCTGGGAATGGTCGGCAACAGTGATGAGGCCATGGATATATCGCAGGAAGCCTTTATCAGGGTTTTCAAATCGGCCAAAAAATTCGATCAGAAACAGAAATTTTTCCCATGGTTTTATTCCATCATCGCCAACCTGTGTAAAGATGATCTCCAGCGCCGGGAGAAACGAGACTCCAAAGCGGTCGATCTCGAAGAATCCGATTTTCTCCTGGTCGATGAAGGCAATCCCGAGACAAAATTAATCCGCAAGGAAGAAGCCGCGATGATCAGAAAGGCACTCAGCGAACTTTCGTTCGAAGACAGGGAGATCATCGTGCTGAAACATTTCCGGGATATGTCTTATGATGAAATAGCCAAATTATTGAATATCCCGAAAGGAACGGTAATGTCGCGCTTGTATTACGCACGCAAAAAACTGGCAAAATTATGTCATGAACTCAGGTGAAGACAAATATAAAATAATGCTGTCCGGCTATATCGACGGAGAATTATCATCCGACGAGAAAGCCGAGCTTGAAATGCATCTGAAAACCTGTTCCGATTGCCGGAAGGAGCTTGAGGTTTTTCAGGAGCTTAAGGAGGTGACCGGGGCCATGAAATATGCCGACATCCCGGAGCATGTGTGGGACAATTACTGGCGCGGTATTTATCGCCGTCTGGAATTAGGCATCGGCTGGATTCTTTTTTCGATCGGTGCCATCATAATTCTGGCCTGCATGTGCTACGGAATTTTTCAGAATTTCTTTCTAAATCCGGATGAGCCGCTGATCCTGAAAATCGGCGTTGGAACAATAATCCTCGGCGCGATCTTTCTTTTGGTTTCCGTTACAAGAGAGCGCATATTTGCTTATCGTCGCGACCGTTACAAGGAGATCAAAAGATGATAATAGTCAATACGGATACGGTGCATGGCATGAAGATTGTCAAGGTGCTCGGGCTGGTTAGAGGTAACACCATAAGAGCACGGCATGTCGGCAAGGATATTATGGCCGGGTTACGGACAATTGTGGGCGGTGAGGTTAAGGAATATACAAAGATGCTGGCGGAAACCAGGGAGCAATCGCTGGACCGGATGGTCGAGGAAGCCGCCCGGCTTGGAGCCAATGCTGTTGTTAATATACGGTTTTCGACCTCAATGGTCATGAAGGGTGCCGCGGAGCTTCTCGCTTATGGAACCGCCGTCATTGTGGAGAATGATACATAGCATAAATACCGGGGAGAAGTGATCGTGTCCAATAAACGTCAAAGCTGGCTGGCGGCTTTGCTGTCGCTGTTCATGCCCGGCCTGGGCCATCTTTACTGCGGAAAAGCATTAAAAGCGGTTTTCCTTTTTATTGGAGCCATCGTTGTATTCAATATCGCAATGGCGATTCTTATTTATGTCGATTTGCACCCTATCAATTTTATTGCCGGCGTTATCCTGATCCTCCTGTACTATATAATCGTTATAAGAAATGCCCATAAAACAGCCCTGTTATCTTCAGGGCAATTTTCACCGTCCTGGTACAATCAATCCTATGTTTACCTGGGGCTGTTCCTGGTCGGGGTATTTGTGATGTCGTACACGATTCCTGTAACCGGCGACTATCGGGCCTTCAAAATACCGGCGGCCAGTATGGAGGATGCCCTTGTACCGGGCGACTTTATTATCGCCGATTACAACGCGTATGCGGATACCGATCCCGCGCCCAATGATGTCATCGTTTTTATCTGGCCGGGCGATAATGAGACCATGCGTATCGACAGATGTGTCGCCGGACCGGGCGATGTTGTCGAATACGTGGATAAAGTCTTAATGGTCAACGGTACCGAAGTCACCCTGCCCCTGACCGCAAAGCATATTTACGATGAGATAATCGCCCGCGGCGAAGACATGAAAAATACGCGGGACAATTTCGGACCGTACGAGTTGCCGGAGGAATCATATTTCGTTCTCGGTGACAATCTCGATAACTCCTATGATTCCAGGTTCTGGGGCCCCGTGCCGAGAGATATGATTGTCGGTAAAGCGGTAAGGATTTACTGGAGTTCCCAATTGAGTCGGGTCGGACTCGTGGTTAAGTAGCAGATTTTGATAAACGGCTATTAGCACTTTTTTAGAGATAAAACGGCATGCCCGAATTTCGCCAAAACCCGGCCACCAAGGAATGGGTGATTCTTGCACCGGAACGAAGGAAAAGACCATCCGACTTTATAAGAACCGGGCCGTCCCCGCATCCGGCCCCTTCCTACGAAGACAACTGCCCCTTCTGCCGCGGTAATGAGGAATCGACTCTGCCGCCGGTCTATGTTTATCCCGATGACTATAAATGGATGGTAC
>Ga0190359_1001594_pt1 | contig 14156 bp, 12 predicted proteins | sample 48721823_MG_FD_161269 | JGI IMG/M metagenome (GOLD analysis project Ga0190359, IMG submission 161269) | Hydrothermal vent microbial mat bacterial communities from Southern Trench, Guaymas Basin, Mexico - 4872-18-2-3_MG | ecosystem: Environmental > Aquatic > Marine > Hydrothermal vents >... | reverse complement strand
GCACATTGTTTGCTACGGTTGCATGCATAAGGATAGTCGGATAATACGAATGAAGAGGCGTGGCGCAGAATCGCGCAGTGCGTGATGACGTGTTGCCTATAAAGACGAGCTTGTCCCTGAAAAGCGAGAGATTCACCGCCCCGTTATCGGGATTTTTACAGGAGCTGAAAATATCGATCATGGGAATCTCCCGTATAATATCGCGCGCATCATTATAGCGAATCATCATCTGTCCTTTTGCATCGATCGGTATCCTGAATCGCTTGCCGTTTGCTGCATAAATACCGCTTCCGGCAATGGTAATACTCTCTTTCGACAACCCCATGAAATCAAAGGCTGCCTGTATCCCCAGAGATGCAAGTGCCCCGTTTCCGCAGGCAAGCAGCGCAGGTATCCTCCTGAAAATACCGTCCACGTCATTTTTCAGAACCAGATGGCCGACGCTGTTTGACTGCTCGTAATCCCGACAGGTCGGCTTGAACAGGTGTTCTGCAGAGTAAAGCCTGTCCGGCCTTCCGAAGGTGTCAAGCGGATAGAGAAAATCCTCCAGATACCTGAATTCGTTTGAATACTTTGCAGCGCCGTTTTTACGGTCGCGCGGCGTAATAAAACCGATGCCATAGCAAATGTTCGAATACTGGGAAAGCACCTCCTCAAACAGCATGGTAGTATCTTCACGCTGCAGAACGCCGTACAATGAAAAAAGATCCAGAACAACGACCCGTGGCTTCTGTTCTTCGATTATATACACCAGTGCAGCGATATCGAGTTTTGAGGTCGGTGAAGAGAGGTTTTCCGCTGTCTTGTCGTCATATTCAATCACGACAATGCTCGAATCCTGGGCGAGTTTCGGTGTATGAGAGATAAAGAAGTCCAGCACCTTCAAATCGAACCAGTGAAGTACGCCAAGCAATGTAAAGAGTGCCTATGCGAGGGTTATTACACTTGAAATGATAAGTACACTTTTTGTTTTGGTTTTCATTATATCCGAAAGACAGTTAAATCCCTGTCAGGTGTCAGGTATTTCTGACAGTAATGTTAGTATTTTCTTACACCCATGAATCATACCTGTTGTTTTCTGGTCTCATAATATCGTTCACAGGATATGACCAATGTACTAAAAAGCAAATAGCGTACCCGATAAAAAGCAAGGGAATAATATGGTAGAGAAAGGTTATACTGAAAGTGATTCACTGACTTACATACTTGTTCTCACCATCAACAATAATCTTCAGAAACGTCTCCGGATCACCCGCAGCCATAAGCTTTTCACGCATATGTTCATAAGACATGATTTTTGAAAGAGACGAGAGAATTTTTCGCAGGTCATCAGAATTGTCCGCTGGTGAGGCAAGCATGAAAAGAAGATATACCGGCTGATCGTCTATTGACTGAAATTCGATACCCTTTAAACATCGGGCGGCAACTATGCAGACACGATCTACCAGATCGGTTCTTGCATGGGGTATAGCGATACCATATCCGATACCGGTTGAGATTTCAGCTTCCCGCTCGAGGATTTTCTGTACCAGCTTGGCAGGATCTTTCACATTGTGAATTGAAGCTAAAAACAGCCCCAGTTGCTCCAGGACCTCGTCCTTCGGCGCCGCTTTGAGATCCATAATAATAGCATTTTTAAAAAGAATATCCTGAATTTTCACATTGGTTCCTTTTATTGAATATCGCCACTCTCAGGAAGGTTTAGAGTGTGGATTCATCCCCAGTATCGTTTGACCTGTTCTTTTTTCTCCTCTCGAAGATGTCAGCAATCCATCCGATACAGTAAATAGTAACACCGGCAATAATAAAGGCCCACGGGATGGATTCCATCCTGTTTTTTGTTACTGCTCCACCAAATACATCAGCCAGGAGTATAATGAGGCAAATAAATATAATTAGTCTTCCTATTATCTTTATGATAGTACTGTAAGAGCAGATAAAGTTCCACAGTTTTTTCATAGAGCTCACTTCACTGGTAAGGGACTGGGGCGGATAAAATATAACTATTTGGTACGTTGATGCAAAATAGCCAATTACTTTTTCTGTATCGGGCAAAGGAGTGTCTGCCATTGTTCAGGAGAAACAGCAGAAAGAGATTTAAATATGCCGGCTGCCTGTTCCGCTTGTGTTACAGATACAGAAACGGTGAGTTGATTTTTTTCAAAATATTCATGCGGAGTGAATGTGACATGTTTCGGATCCGGATTACATGCGGCAACCTGCTTCTTCCAGATATCACGAGCCTCAGTAAGCAGGGGAAATTTCTGTGTATACAGAAACCCGTGTACTTTCTGAATCTTCTGTGGCGCATTAAGAGTGCTGTTTTGCACTGTGTCAGTTATGGCAGGCTCCAGTAATATATCCCGTATAGTGGATTTTCTTGTATAGGCTATCTCCGGCAGCCACTCTAAAAATTCGCGCCGGGTCTGTAATGAAAGCTTTAGGTCCCTGAAGGTGTCTAAGAAACATCGTTGGTCATCAAGGGAAAAAAGTTGGAACAGCTCGATATGTGAGATATCGAGAGCATTATTAAAAACCGCCTCTTTTACGTGATTATCACAGGAAATAAGCAGACATAACTGATGTGTTTTTTTTGGTGTAAAACCTGCCTGTCGAGCTAACCGGGCAAATTGCTTCTCAGACGAGTTGCTTTTTAGCCAGGAGAGAAAGAGATACTGTTCTCGAACAGGTATGGGCCGGTGCAGATTCAATGCTATGCGAAGAAGGCCTTTGATAAAGAGGTTGCAGGATGTCTGGATTATCATACCCGGGAGCGTGTTACGGTTGTTTTTTTTCGCATGCGTGTATCGTTTACACCCATCAATGATAGTATATGAGGTGCCGGAATCGGGAATTACAACGAGCGGATTAATTGAATTGAATACCGTGGTTTCCGGAAAAGACTGTCTGGTATCATACAGATCCTCCGGTAACACAAGCTGTCCGATTTTAACAGGTTCCAATGAAACGGAAAGCTCAGCCGGGAGTTCATCAAAGGTATGTTCTATAGTAATCTGCAATATGTTTGAACCGCTCATACTCTGCAACCCTGTTTCGTTTTTTTGCACCGTTTGATATGATGTCGGCTTTTTTTACCAGCGTTGTATAAATTAATTGTTGCTGCTCCCTGTCGGGGTGTTCATGTGCAAGTATTTGCAGTAACGACCGAATCCGATATTTATCAAGAATATCAACCGTTGCGGAGAGCTGATCCGCATGGCCACCATAGCGGGTAAGAAGATATTCATCAACCAGTCCGACCGGATGGTGCAGCGTTACTCTCAGCCACAGATCATAATCCTCGCACGCAGGCAATGACTCGTTAAATCCACCCATTACCGAGAAAAAGTCCTTTTTAATCATCACTGATGAAGGGGTTATCATGCAGCGTTCGAGGCTCTCTTTGAATATATAACCTGCTTTTTTTTCGTGGGTTTTCGGCGGGTTAACCCGCTTTCCTTTGCGTATCCAGACCTCCCTTGTCTGTACTATATGATATTCCTGATGGCGCCGTATCCATGCCATTTGTTTGGCCAGCTTTTTAACGTGCCATTCGTCGTCAGAGTCGAGAAAGGCAATCCATTCACCCTTCGCATGGCAAACTCCGTAATTTCTGGCATGTGAAACGCCCGAATTAAAGGGGAGCAGGTAGTAATGACACCGTCCTTGGCCGTCTTTTCCGTCAAAAAGAAAATCCTCCGAAGTGCCGTCGGTTGAACCGTCGTCAATTACGAGAAGCTCATAGTGTGTAAAGGTCTGGTTGAGGACGGACCGAATAGCCCGTTTACAGAGTTCTTTCCTGTTAAAAGTGGGAATTATAACTGACACCATTGTATTAGTCCTAATATAAAAATCAGGTTTGTTTACATTTAAGAAGCAGGCCTTTTACTATATGGGTGCCACTAGTTACACAAACATCAAATATACAATAACACACATATATTACCGGAAAATGATACGGGAACAGATGGTGAAATCTGTGACTCTTGGATATGGATTCTCCGATTTGTTTAAACAGGTGTGTTGTAAAAGGGATTATTCAAATTCCATTATTCCCCAGGCCTCTTTATTAACCTCGGGATCCATACTTGATTTTTTCCAATCCAGTTTAGTAAATGTCTGATTATTTTGATCATTGTACCGGATTACAATGCCGCCATGAAAGGCATTATTGCCGATAGTAGTCATACTGATAAAATTACGCGGAATACGCATTTCGAGTATTCTCTTATTATTCACAGGCCTGTCTATAATTTTTACATCAATTTCAGCCCATGCAGATATCTGGGCTTTTTTGTTAATCTGAGGCGAAACCTGCTTACTTATAACTTCCAACTCGCCGTCTGACGGATTTGTCTCTCCTATTTTGCATTGTATACGGAACTGCGGAGAATTAAGAAAAGCGTCATTCTCCGGTGAATCGAGGCAGATATACAGTACAAACACATCATTTTCCCATTCTTCTCCCTCTGGCTCGCCCTGGCCCGGCATAAAGTTGAAATCGGTGATTTCAGCCAGAAAGAACAGTGATGTTTCTCCTCTGACGCTGTAAACTTCAGCCCTGGTAGTTGTCTGCTGGTTCGATAATATCACCTCATCCTGCCCAATATGCGCCGCCCAGAAGGATGATATGTTCATGTCATCTTTATTAAATTGCGATTCTTCCATGTCGGTAATTGAATACACTGTAAATATTTTATTCAGATCGATTTGAATACTGTTTGGGCCTTTTTGAATATCAATCTGACCACTCCCCATCATTACCTTTTTATTGTTAAGAAATGCATCGACGTTTACAAAGGTAAGCCCCTCCGGGATGTCGGTGAAGGTGACGCCATCCGGATTATTAAAGTCAGAATCCTTGTTTGAGTTATAATCTTCGCTGTGGATATTTACGGTAACCCTGTCAGGAGCACGCCCCTTGGGTATGGTAATTTTCATAGCCATTGATGTGCCGGATGTATCTGTCGGGCCTGTCGTGGTTAATAAACCGCACGAAACGAAAAGTAAATAACAAAAGGCCAGGCATATTTTATAATGTCTTTTTATTGTTGCTGCCATGTTACCTCCAATGTTGTCGGTTCTTCATCTTCTTCATCACCGCGGAGAATAAGAAACGCTGCAACGCTTCCTCCGGTTGCAAGTAAAGCTGCGCCCCCGATAATAAAATTACGCCGCCTTTTTTTCGGATCTTTTTTCCGCCGCATTTCTGAAGCCCGTTCTTTGTATACGGTTTCTTTACCCGCAAGCTTATTGGCAACTACGCCCATTTCCGTTGTAAGAAGGTTTTCTATAGGCCCGGTATAGCTATGGGATACGGAGCGTGTTATTTTACCGGTCCGGACCGAGATGATTCGAATATTGATTGAATATGCGGAACCGACTTTTCCTATCGAACCTGCCACAATCTGCTCGATACCGAGTATCTGTCCCATTTCAACAATACACTCCTGATCCGTACAGGCACCGCTCTGCTGAAAAGCCTGTTCCTGAAGAATGGTTTCCATCTGCCCCCGCTCCATGACCTCATAACTCTCCGTCTTCACAAGTTTATCGCGAAGAACATCTGTAAGGGTTGCCGCTTCATTTTCATCAATACCGCGTCCTTCAAGCGTATGAACAGCTATGAGAGGCTTTGACGGAGGTACAACAGTCGGGTTTTCCGCTGCGGAAATCAGTACTGTGAACAGTACCATAGCAATAATTGAAACAGAAACATATTTAACCTGAGACATTACGGTTAGTCCTTTCTTTATTATAACAGCTTTTATACCGGATAAAGTGACTGTACATCTGATTATACAGTGAATTTCATTAGCATGTCAATATATGTCTGGTAAATTTACACGGAAACGTCAATGCCAGATAACGTATCTTCTTTTCAATTTTTTCTCCTCGGAAATTATCTGTTGCTTTATTTAAATACCTCAGAGAAGCTATTATTTCAGAGGGATTTTATGCTGAGAATTGAGGAATATTTTTCAGTGTTACGGAGGGATCTACCGCGCACCTTTACCGGTTAATACAACTAAAAGGGTTCTGAGGATAATCTTTACATCCAGAAGGATGGACATATTTTCAAAATAGTATAGATCATAGATAATTTTCTGTTTCACATCTTCGATGGTTGCGTCATATTTATGTTTTACCTGTGCCCAGCCCGTAATGCCCGGTTTCATTTTAATGCGCCTGATGTACCAGGGAATCTCCTCTTTAAGTTTTTCAATGAAATAGGCACGCTCCGGTCTCGGCCCTACCAGACTCATTTCTCCCTTCAGAACATTGATAAACTGGGGAATCTCATCAAGTCGTGTCTTGCGCAGGAATCGGCCGAGTGGTGTGATGCGGGGATCGTTTTCATCCGCCCATTTGGGGCCGGTAATTTTTTCCGCGTCATGCCGCATGGAGCGGTATTTTATCATGGTAAACGGCTTGCCGTTCTGTCCGATTCGCTCCTGCTTGAACAGAGCGGGACCCGGTGAGGTAATGCGAATGAGCAGCGAAATGAGCAACCACAGCGGTGCGCCGACGATCAGAACAGTGAGCGAGACAAGAATATCCATAATGCGCTTTACCTGTGCCTGCCAGGCAGGCATGTGATCCTGCAGCAGCACAATGAGAGGGACACCGAATATCTGGTGTGTTTTCAGGTGCCCGGAAATAACATCGAGCAGGGTCGGCACCATGTATACCGTAACATTACTCTCGCCGCAGTATTTCAGTATGCGCAGGATTTCATTGGCGGAAGTTGACACATGGGAAATAATCAATCCGCTTATCCGCTGTTTTTTGATTATCTCCGGCAGGTTTGAGTAGGTACCGAATATCGGTAAGCCGCCGCATTCGGTGCCCTTCTTTCTACCGTCATCGTCAATAAATCCGATCACCTTATACCCCAGGTGCGGATATGTATCAATTTCACGAACCAGCTTTTTCCCTTCATCAGTTGCGCCTACCACAACGATATTCTTTACCCAGATACCTTTTGAAAAGATCCAGGCGAGAAGCGTATGCATGGCAAAGCGGTTAATGGTGGCGGAAACCAGCATACAGGATGCATAAGTGGTGAGAAAGACAAGTTGCGTGCGGGTCAGCAGGGTCGGTCTGCTTCCCGTTGTCGCGAACTGAATAATTTCATCGGCGCTGATAAGAAGAAAGAGTATAAAGATACCGAAAAGAACCGTACGGGCAACAACAAAAAACTCATCTATCCTGGACTCCTTGTACCAGTCACGGTACAGGCCGGTAAAAAAGAACAACAGAATCCATAAAACCGTAAGAATCACGCTGGGAGTGATATAATCCGCAAAGAGGAGATCCGGATTATAGGTTTCCGGAAACAGGCTGCTTTTATACCGCAGCCAGAATGTGGCGGCAAAAGCTGCATTGACGGCGAGAATGTCGAAGAGAAAGGTGATTATTTTTTCGAAAAATCGTGTACCCATAACAGCAAAAGCAAATTATTATTACAGATCGTAGCACGTTAAAATACGTTTATGAAACAAGTACGCAGTATAGTATACCATTATTTTATTAATAACAGTAACTTTAAATGTATGGTTTGTTCAGGTAATCGTTTTCTGAATATAGGCCAGAATTGCATCAGCATCGGCAGCCATTTTCACCGGACTGTTTTTATACCCTTCCGTGGGAATCTTCCGGTGCCCCGACACGGTTGAGGTGCGTTTTACGTCAAGGTAAAGTTCGTCTCTGTGGAACTCGACGGTATAATCCGGATCTTTCAGCAGGTGTCCCGTCAGGATGCAGACCACGTTATCCGACGGGTTGATTGTTCCCTGCGCCACCAGTTTTTTACACCCTGCAACCGTTGCGGCTGAAGCCGGCTCGGAGCCGATACCGTCGATTCCGATTCTGCTCTTTGCCCGGGCAATCTCTTCTTCAGAGACCTGCTCAACGCAGCCGTCGGTATAATCAATGGTGAACCAGGATTTGTCAAAGCTGACCGGATTGCCGATTTTTATGGCGGTTGCGCGGGTGTGCGCGTCGACCGGTTTCAGGGTACGGTCATTTCCTGTATAACTCAGGTACAAAGGATTTGCCCCTTCAGCCTGAATGATTGCTACCCGTGGCACTCTGTCGATGAAACCGGAATCTTTCATCTCGGCGAAAGCTTTGCCGAAAGCGCTGTTATTTCCCAGGTTGCCGCCGGGAACAATGATCCAGTCGGGAACCTCCCACCCAAGCTGATGTAGCAGCTCGATCATAATGGTTTTCTGGCCTTCAATGCGGAAGGGATTAATCGAATTAAGCAGGTATATTTCAGCCTTTTGACAGACTTCCTCTACAATTGCCATGGCCTTGTCGAAATCGCCTTTTATCTGAATTGTCAATGCGCCGTAGTCAAGGGCCTGGGAGAGTTTGCCGTAGGCAATTTGTCCTTCGGGGATAAAGACAACGCTGCGCATGCCTGCCCTGGCTGCATAGGCGGCCATTGAAGCGGACGTGTTGCCCGTAGATGCGCAGGCGACCATGCGGGCGCCGATTTTTTTCGCCATGGTAACCGCTGTGGTCATGCCGTTATCCTTGAACGAACCGGTAGGATTGCACCCCTGATGTTTTACCGTGAGGCGTCGCATACCGGTATACTGTGCGCATCGCGGCATGTCGTACAGGGGAGTGTTTCCCTCCGGCATGGTGACAATATCCTCATAGGGCGCAAACGCGGGAAGGAATTCGCGGTAGCGCCATACCCCGCTTCGGTCAATCGGCTGCCATGAGCCGGCACGGTCGTCAAATACCTTTTTCAGCGCGGCACTGGTTTGAGGTGTAAATCGATCGAGAGGGTTGACAACCTCCAGGATGGCTCCGTCATCACTGCGGTAGCGTATATCGTCAAGTGGATACCTGATATTCCGCTTGTCCCCGAATGGTCTCAAATATGCTTTTTCCATGAGATAACCTCTAATCTTCAATGCGGATTATCCGGGTTTTCCGCCGGATAAAGTCCTGACGCTCTATTTCCGCGATTGCTTTCTGCAGATTGTTTTCATTTGCCTCATGGGTAATCATTATCACCGGTACAAACTCGCCGGTGGATCGCTCCTTCTGCATGACCGAAGCCAGCGATATGCCGTGGTTTCCCAGTACCGTTGTTATAGCAGCGAGAACTTTTGGTTTGTCAACAACTGAGAACCGCAGAAAGTACCGGGTGGTTATCGATGCCATCGGCGTTATTGCCAGCTCATGGGCGGCGCTGTAAAAATCCATGGGTATGCGTCTGGGACTGCCTTCGGTGATATTCCGTGCAATGTCGATAATATCTCCCATAACAGATGAAGCGGTGGGCATCTCTCCCGCCCCCTTACCGTAAAGCAGTATATGGCCAACCGCGTCACCCTGTATGGAAACCGCATTGAATACGTCCGAGACGGATGCAAGGATGTGCTCGGTATGCAGCATGCAGGGATGCACCCGTACATCAATGGTTGACGGTGCCGTTGGATTCTGTTTTATAATACCCAGCAGTTTTATACAGTACCCCAGGCTCTTTGCCAGAGCAATATCTTCAGCCGTGATATGGGTGATTCCCTCAATGTATATCTTTTCAAACGGTGCATACCCGCCGTACAGCAGGGATGCCAGGATAGCGAGCTTGTGCCCGGTATCTCCTCCGCCGATATCGAGAGTCGGGTCCGCTTCAGCATAACCGTTTTTCTGTGCCTCCTGCAGCACATCGTTAAATTCAGCAGCTCTTTCCGACATCTGCGTGAGAATATAATTACAGGTGCCGTTTATTATAGTCCGTACTGAAATGATATCGTTTCCCAGCAATGATTCACGAATGGTTTTAATGACCGGCATACCGCCGCCCACTGCAGCCTCAAAGAAGACGGAGACATTGTTTTCCTCAGCGGTTTCAAAGATCTCGTGGCCGTGTTCGGCAATAAGGGCTTTGTTGGCGGTAACCACGTGTTTCCCTTTGGAAAGTGACTGTAATACCAGTTCCCGGGCAAAAGTGGTTCCTCCGACAAGTTCAACAACAATCTGAATCTCTTCATCGGAGAGGATGTCATCGGCATTTTCCGAGCAGATGGCTTCCCCAACAGGAAGGTCGTTAAATAAACCGGTATTTTTATCGGCAATTCGTTTAAATACCAGTGATAAGCCAAGCTTATTTTGATAAAAGGACTTCTGGGTGTTAAAGATTTTTATAACGCCGCCACCAACCGTACCGGCGCCGATAAGGCCTATATTGCATGTTGCCATGACAGTTCCTTCCCTGCAGATCTGCAGTTACTAAAAAAGGTAATTACCTCTCTCCTCTCCGGTTTGCGGTAACCGTCTCCGCCCGGAGATGTCGAAAATGTCTTGCCGCTCCCGGTGCAAAATCGTTTGAAAAAGCACGAACACTAAAATATAACAGTTAGCGTATGGATAGTCGAACGTATCTCTTTTTTTTGCCTGTAAATATACGCGACTCTTATATTCCTTTAAAAGTCGGTTTTTATATCGTTGACGTGAACAGCTCTGCACCCTTTCACATCAGGCATTATCACTATACAATAAACAGAGGATTGCAACGATGAAAAAACATCTGTCCCTGTTATATGGAGTGCTTATTATAATAAACCTGTTTTCACCGGCTGAAGCAATCGAGGGTTTTTATAAAACCCTTTTTATGGACGGCGGTGTGGGTTTGAACGGTCTGAAAACATTGCCCGCTGCCGATTACCTCAATTATTCCTTTGAATATCTTGCCACAAATACCGTTACAATTCAGAATGGTGTTATGATTCAAAATGAGAATGATGAAAACGGGGTGCTGTTATATCCCGACGGTGAGCCCCGTTTCAAACTCTTTTTTTCCAACGGTGGCTGGATGGATGAGCACGGTACCAGTCTCGGTGAGGAGGGACTTGGGCGGGTCAGACGGTTTTACTATCGTGGCGGAAGTTACACCGGTGCCTGTGCCGGTGCATATATCGTTACTATTGACAGCTCAATTTATTATAATTTATGGCCCGGATCCATGATCATGGTCGGCCTTGCCAATACCACAGTCGGCGGTGTCATCCCCGACGATTCACCGCTGCTTCATTACTATGACTTCGGCAATGACCTCTATATCGCCGACATAGTCCACAGCAGAGGAGGGTACGCCAGCACCCTGCCGCCGGGAACCGAGGTGCTGCTTATTCATGATAAGCCGGGCACCGGCCTGCACGATAATCCAAGCTGCTGGGCCTATAAAGATAACGATACCACCGGACGCATTGTGGTCATGACCTCCCACCCTGAGAATGAGTCCGGCGGTGAGCTCCGCGACTATACGGCAGCGGTTTTTCAGTATGCGTTTGACGGTGCCGCACCGCCCAGTAGTAAAGGATTTCTTGCCAACGGAGAAAAACGGATCATGAATAAATCAACCGCAGACAATGACCCTCTATATACAAAAATAGGGGACCGGCAGTATCACCACTTTATGGTTGATCTGACGGCCGGCGCCACCAATTTCGTGATTACACTGGACGGTAACGATTCGTTTAACCTGAATCTATATGTTGCCAGGGATACCTTTGCCTTTGCAAGCCTTGCCGGATATGCGGATACTTCAGCGGGCTCCGATAAAACAATCTCGATAGATAGTGCAGCACCCGGTGTATGGTATATCGGTGTCGAATGTGCTACCACTGTTGAGACTGAAATAGTGACCTGGGGATATGAGTATACAGGGCAGCTTGAGGTATTAAACGGGGTGGAATACACTATCCAGGCGGACTGGAACATAACCGATATTGCTATGAATCCCCATTCTAAAATGGGTGTGTCCGGGCTACTTGTGGTGCAGGTAGAAGGGAACACTGCAACAATCCGGGCAGGTAATTTACCTCCCTATTCTATGAAAATATTCGATCTCCAGGGCAGTCTCTGCTGGGAACCGCAAACCTCTCCGACGACAGTGATATACCGGTGGCAACCCGAAAGTCCCGGCATGTATTTCGTTTGGATGAAATCCGGAAAGGATATTCTGACGAAACGGTTTACTGTGGTGAAATAATCCGCTCACCCGACAGGCAGTAGCAGCCCCCTGTCCGATTTTAACTCTGAGGTATAAGGAAGTTACCGGTCCTGGCGGAGAATCTGCAACCTCCGGCCCGATATAATATTTATTGCAATGAGCACCCATATTGGTTATCTTAGGTAGTAAAGGCACTCCGAGGAGTTGTATGAATTGTCGAGCTATGAAACGAAGAGAATTTATTGCCACTGTTTCCGGTGGAATAACAGCACTGAGTGTGGCTCCCTGCTGGGCCGGTATGCTGCATCGATCAGGGCAGAATAATACCGGTTATGTGTATGATGAGCGGTATCTTGATTACAGTAATAATCCGGAATCACCCGGACGGCTTATTGCTATTGAAAACCGTATGAAAGAGACCGGCCTTTCGCAGGAAGTGGCACCACTGTCGCTTATTACGGATCCGCTGCCGTATATACGCAAAGTCCATTCGGAAGATCATATTGCCCTTATTCAGGATATCGGAATAACCGGAACAGTGGCGGAACTGGCCGTGGCCGGTGTTCTGGGTGCGGCGCAGGCCGTATGTGAAGGACAGGTGGTGAATGCATTCTGTGCAATTCGGCCGCCGGGACATCATGCTGTGGACGGCGGCAACGGCGAAGGTTTCTGCTATTACAATAATATTGCAATTGCGGCAAGATATATTCAATCGGAATACTCATTCAATAAAATCCTGATTGTTGACTGGGATTATCATCATGGAAACAGCACACAGGATTGTTTCTATGAAGATCCGAATGTGCTCTACTTTTCAACCCACAACTGGCACGATTATCCGGAAACCGGCGATCCTGCGCTGAAAGGCGCCGGCGCGGGTGCAGGCAGCAATATCAATGTTCATCTGGATCCGGGGACAACTGATGATACTATGAAAAAGGCGTGGGAGGAGAATTTGCTTTCCGCGGTTGATGCATTCAAACCGGAGTTTGTCCTGATTTCAGCAGGCTTTGACGGTATGAAAAACGATAAACTCGGCAAGTTTTTCTTAACCGAAGCCTGTTTTGCCGAATTAACTGAAATAGTTGCAGCCATTGCAAATCAGTACTGCAATGGAAGGCTGGTATCCATGCTTGAGGGAGGATATTCCGGAGAGGACCTTGCAAAAGCGGTGACCGCCCATATCGCCACATTAATCCGTGAAACCTCAAATGTGGACTATATAACCGGTACCACAAAGTCTCGTACCGCATATATTCATGCCGGCACCTTATATCTGTCTTCATCTATTCAGGATATAACCGGCATTATTATATATGATGTTTCCGGGGCCGTTCTGAAAAAGATACCTTCCGGGAAAATACACAAAAATCGGGTACACCTTTCTGAATTGTATCTGAGTTCGGGGAGCTGCTTTATTGAGATACAAACTGCCGGCAGGAGACCTGAAATTCTCACTTTCAGGTGTTTGGAATAAAATTAGGCGATATTTCTGCCGCCCTTCATAAAGTGACAAAAAAATTGACCTGAAGCCGAATATTTAATGGATTTTGTTTCTTTTTAAATTTTACCTGATATATTTTACTACCCGGGTGAAAAGGGAGAAAATCGGAACCTCATTCACCCATGGGGGCATGAAGAAAAAATCGATACCTTCGATGAGAAACTAACAGCCGTCGAAAAGAAAAGAGTTGTTTACCTACGGAAAACTTGTTTTATGGTGAATATGGTGAAGGGAATATTCACCTGTGGGTGTCAACTATGAGATACAAATCCTCGGTTTGGAATACTATTTACGAATGAAACCATAAAACAACACGAAAGCGCTTAGTGTTCGTGGTCGTGAAGTTTTATAAAAAATATTAAAGAAGTTGTGGAATGCGGTGGTGATCCTTTATTAGTTTTGATACAGTTAAAATAAAGAAAAAAGTACGTAACCGTATATCATAATCGATACAGATTCATCTCTACCTGCAAGGAAAGGAGTTAGGTATGAAAAACAGGGCGATCCGAAAAGATGTACGCTGGATTACCTGCATCGCTGCAGTGGTTGTTATGGTGATGTCCTTTGCGCCAATGTCTTCAGCGGTTGATCGTGACGATGGAATGATTCCCATTGTCATGACGCACGACCCACTTTGTTTTGTTAATGGTGAGGTTGATACCGTACGTGTCC
>Ga0190359_1001593_pt1 | contig 14156 bp, 11 predicted proteins | sample 48721823_MG_FD_161269 | JGI IMG/M metagenome (GOLD analysis project Ga0190359, IMG submission 161269) | Hydrothermal vent microbial mat bacterial communities from Southern Trench, Guaymas Basin, Mexico - 4872-18-2-3_MG | ecosystem: Environmental > Aquatic > Marine > Hydrothermal vents >... | reverse complement strand
CTTTACTTTGGAGGGGGGACTCCTTCACTTATGAGCTCTAAAATTGTAAAAATACTTGAATGGATTTTTAAATATTTAGAGACAGAATTCAAAGAGATAAGTATAGAGGTAAATCCGGAAGATGTATCATTTGAGTTTATTAAAATTCTAAAAAAATCTGGGGTGACAAGGGTAAGTCTTGGAATTCAACAATTTAATGAAAAACTCTTAAAAATCCTCAGAAGAGAGCATACACTTTCTGATATTTTAAAAGCAGTTGAAAAATTGAAAAAAGAAAATTTTGTTTTAAACTATGATTTCATAATAGGTATTCCTGAAGAGAGTATGTCTAATCTTGAAAAAAGTATAAAGTTCATAGAAAAACACCCGCCTGATAGTGCTTCAATCTATATTTTGGAAGGAGTTAAAGGAAAATATTGGCAAAAATTCAAAGAATTGGAAGAGGATAAGAAAGTTGAACACTTTTCAATGTTTGAGAAATTTCTTGAATCTATGGGGATATCAAGATATGAGATCTCTAACTTTTCAGTAAAAGGAAAGGAATCCTTACATAATCTTAAATACTGGAATTATGAAAATTTCATAGGAATAGGTCCCTCAGCTGCCTCCCTTTTGAATAACAAAAGGTGGGAAAACAAAAGTTCTATTTACTCATGGTCAGAAGCCATAAAAAAAGGTAAACCTCCTTCAGATAAAATCTTTGAACTCTCTCTATCCGAAAGAGCAAAAGAAGCTGTTATGATGGGATTAAGAAAAGTAAAAGGAATAAACAGGAAGGAATTTAAGTTAAGATTCGGAGGATTTCCCGAAACTTTTATACCGACTTTTAATGAAAAGAAAAGCTTTTTTGAAATAGGCAATTATCTTAAAGTCAAAAAGGAATTTTTACTAATCATTAATTCTGTTTTAGACGGACTTTTTTAAAATACTAATTATAATATTTAAACTTTTTACCACTCAGAATTTTCTTGGAAAATTTAGGTGGGTATTTTGAAAAATTGACTGAAAAGCCATCTTTACCTATCTTAACTCTAATAAAAGCAACTCCCTTTGATTTTTTAATTGCATATAAACTCGGAAACTCCGAAAAGCCTCCATAATATTTAAAAAGAATCTCACCTACTATTCCGGAAGCTCCCGTATAAAAGTCAGCTCCTCTTCCAACCCTACTTTTATCTTCCCACTCATAAACATTCAAATTTTTAAGATGTTTTGAAATCATTAGTTTGAAATATTTGTCAGCTCTATTTTTAAAACCGTATCTAAAAAGAGCTTTTATGTACCTTGCCCCTATCCAATCCCATGCTCCTCCGTTTTGATACATCCATGGCTTCATAATCGGATGCTTAAAAAAACCTTCCGGATAGGGAGGCAGTAAAGTGAAAGAAATATCAGCTAACCGCAGCTCTTTTCTCTTTCTTTCAGCTACAAAGATAAGCCTTTTTATTTCTCTCCTGTTTAAAACTCCGGCAAGTATTGCTTCGGAATTTCCCCCAAGGGCAAACATATTATTCTCAATATTGTAAAGTGTTTTATTAAGTGGATAAAAGTGTATAAGAAAATAGCCTTTTTCAGGAGAATAAAGATATTTTCTAAAGGATTTTTTAATCCTATTTGCTCTGCTTTTCCACAATAAAGCTTTTTTATTTTCTCCAAAGTATGTATAAATTTCTGATAATTTTTCCACTGCCTGAATGTATTTTGCCTGAGTATATGCTGAGAAAACAATTGTTGATTTATCATTTAGCTTTGTTGCCCTGTGATCCGGGTAGCTGTTGTCAACATCTCCCCAATCAGCTGTAAGTCCGTTTTCAATAAGATCAAACTTTTTATTCCTTTTGTATTTCCAAACATAATCAAGAGCTATGGAAAGCTTTTTCAAAATTTTATTTCCATTAACGACTGTCCTTACCCAATCCGGTTCTGATTTAAACACTTCGTATGCAGCCAAAACAAGAGAGCTTTCCTGATCAGTTTCCACAGTATTTTTGTCACTTTCTCCATTTAAATCATACCAATCGGGAATACCGCCCCTTTTATCCTGATATTTTAAAAATTCTATAATATTTTCTTTAAAAATTTCCAATGGATAGTATAATTTTGCGTATCCTAAAAAAGTAGCAATATCCCTAATCCAGAATTGAGGGTAATCCGTACCCGGTGAAAAGCCTTTAATCTCTCCTTTCTTAATAACAGCATTATTCTTTAATACTAATCTTAATAAGAATTGTTCTTTATTAATTTGAGAGTTAGAATGCTTAAAATAGCTCCGCAAATAATTTCTTTTGAACTCTTCAGAAAAAAGATTTTTTAATTCTAACTTTAAAACAGGAAGTTTCCACCCTTTTGAGCTTCCCCAAAAATAGCCCTCTTTTACAATGTCAAACTCAACTACATAATTCCCTGTTTTTTTATAATCAAAATAAATCGGAATTTCCACAATTTCAGATGTTCTCGGTTTTATAGAAATTTTAATGGGAAATCTTCTGTTTTCATTTTTAACAATATTGCCTTTGAAATCTTTCAAATGATAGGATAAGAAATAGCCATTTGTCGTACCAATCTCTTCATTATAATTATTTGTTAATTTAAATCTTAAATTTATTCTCTCTCCCTGAAAAAGAGCTAATTGCTTAGCCCCCAAAATTTTGAGGGAAGTTTCTTTTGGAATAGGCTCGAGAAAATCATAAAAGACTTTTACCCCCAGCTCCCTCGGATCTTTACCTATTCCCATTTTAAGAGGAATAAAAGAAGGTTCAACCTTTAATTCAAAAAAGCCCTCTTCCCCTTTCAATATAATTTCTTTAAACTCATTTTTAGTAAAAGAATATTTTTTAAAAAGCTTACCTTTCCAAAAAACAAGAACTTTTTGCTCCTTTATTTTATCAAGAGGAGCACCACAATACAGTTTGACTTTTTTCTTACCCTTTGAATTTATGTAAAAGCCTGCTCTTCTTTTTGTCCACTTAAAACTTTTGCCTGAGTTATCCATTTCCTTTCCCCAAAATCCGTAATCATAAGTAATTCCTTTTTCAGAAAGCAATGTTAATGGGTGAAGTTTTTTAAAATTTAAAACATTAAAAAAGGCAAATAAAACAATTAAAAAATAAAGGACAAAAATATGCTCTTTCCTGATAAAAAGCTTATTTTTCTTTTCCAAGAGAAAAAGTGCAAACCAAAAGATAAAGATATCTTCAGGAAACCACAAATAATTGTTAAATAAAAGAGAAATTACAAGGACAAAAAACACATATTTGCTCTTTTTCCCCAAAATTATGAAAAAAGCAAAAGTAAAGATTAGAAATATTGTTAATCCGGTAAGACCATTTTCATCAGAAACTCTTAAAAATTCATTTAAGGTTAAATCATGAAGATGCTCTTTTCCGTGTTTCATATATTCGAGATAAAAGAGGAAATTTCCCGAGCCCACACCTGTAACAGGATACTTACTTAGTATATCAAAACTATTGAGCACCATCTCCGCTCTTCCATTGGTAGCTCCATTAAGCTTTTCATATAAACTTTTACTATCGGATATTTTTAAAACTTTTTTCACATTGGAGAATGATTTTTTAGTTCTACTTCCGGAAGTTTTCCCGAATAGCAAGAACAAGATAATGAATATTGATAAGAAAATCAAAAATTTTTTCAACTTTTTTCCAAGTTTTTCTTTTTTAAAAAAAAACATAAAAAAAGAGAAAAAGAGAAATATATAAAAACCTCTTGCTCCGGATAAAAGCCCCCCTAACACAATCAAAATAAAGTATATAATAAATTTCGTATAATTAAGTTTATCTTTAATGTAAAAATAAAAAATCAATAATAAAAGGACACCGGAAAAAAAAGCAAAGGAATTTTGATCGCAAAACCCTCCGTTTTTTTGATATAAAAACCAATCTTTGTTCCCATACCGTGCCACAAAAAAATAAGGATTTATAAATTTCTGAATAACTGCAATCCCAATGGAAATTATAAAGCCCCCCATTAAATAATCCAATGCTTTTTTATCATTAACCTTCAATTGTTTTAATTTTTTATAAAAAACCGGAGCTACGGAAAACTGCAATATAGTAAGAAGGGGGAAAATTGCAGCAAATGAAAATCTCAAATTCTTAACTGATACTGGAGTATCTTTTAAAAAAGCTCTTAAAGAAAGGGTGATATTTGACCACCTTAGGAAAACAAAAAATAATGAAATCAATACAATTAAAAGGAAAAATAAATAAAATATCTCCCAACCCTCTTCACTCTCATCATCCTTTATATTTTTACCTTTTAAGAAAAGACCTATAATTATTCCGAAAAAGAGGAAAATCGGAGAAGAAAGGTAATTATGAGGATATCCGATTTTAAAAAGTGAGGGTAAAGCTCCCGAAAAAGGTAAAAGAAAAAGAAAGATATAAAGAGCTTTTTCACTAAAAAAAACAGATAATAGAAATCCTCCAACAATTAATAAAAATGGTAGAATAAAAAATTTTACAGTAAAAAAAAGATAAAAAGTGTATACTAAAAAAAAGAATAGAAAAACCAATGTAAAAAAAAATTCATCCCTCTTTGTCCCAATTGTCATTTTGAAAATATATTACAAGGAACTCTCTTTGTCAAACAATAAAGGTGCGAGCCGGCCTTTAGCCTATCTTTTTTTAGAATTAATCAAATAAATCATAAAAGGAACACCAAAAATGGTCATTATTATCCCAATTGGAATTTCAGCCGGAGCCACTATTGTTCGTGCAATTGCATCAGCCAAAACTATCATTACACCACCTAAGATAGCTGCTATAATAATTAGCTCCTGATGTTTGAATCTTTTAAAAGCTTTTGCTATATGAGGGACCATCAAACCCACAAACGCAATTGGACCTGTAAATGAAACAGAAGTTGAAACAACCAGAGAAATTAATACAAAGGAAAAAAGTTTGACTTTTCGTACATTAACTCCTTTTGAAAGAGCAACCTCTTCGGAAACGGAAAAAAGATCCAATTCCTTGGAAATCAGGAGAAAAAAAAACACAAGGATAATTGAAAGTATCAAAAAAATAATCACATCAGAGTAACCCGATGTTTCAAGACTCCCAAAAATCCACTTAAAATAAGTAAAACTCTCTTCAGGTGTAGAAAGAAAATGTAGAATAAGTATAAATGCAGAAAAAAGAAAATTAAGAGATATACCGGCTAAAAGAGCAGTGTTAAGATCCATCTCTCCTCTTTTTACAGAAATAAAGTAAACAAGGAAGATAGAAAAAAGAGAGAATAAAACGGCAAAAATTTGCCCGCTTGTAAAAAAGAGGATATAAAATCCTAACACTCCTATTTTGATTGAAAGAAACACTCCTGCTGAAGCAGCAGATGAAATGCCCAAGGTAAAGGGAGATACAAGAGGATTTCTAAATAAACTCTGAAAGACGAGACCTGAAACACTTAAAATAATACCCGTAAAAAACCCCAAGAGAACTCTCGGAATTCTCATATTGAAAAATATATAATTTATAGTTCTATCTGTTCTAAGACTTTTTAATGTTATTAAAGTAGGCCCTACAAAAGAAGAAAATAAAATAACAGCTATGATAAAAAAAAATACAAAGATAATTAATAATTTAGTTTTCAAGCTCATCCAACATTCTACCAATCTTTATTAGAATCTTTTCCTCCTTTTCACCACTTAAACTATCAGCCTTTAGCGGGGTCCCTATCCTTAATACTATTTTGGAAAAAGGTAATGGTAGTTCAAATTTATCCCATGAATTAAAAAAATGACTTTTTGAAGAGACATAAGAAAGAGGAACAATTTTGGCTTTTGTTTTTTTTGTAATAATAAAAGCTCCCTTTTGAAAGACTCTTGCAGGTCCCCTCGGGCCATCAGGAGTAATTGCCACAGAATAGCCCTCTTTTATTTTTTTTATAAGCTTAACAAGAGCAGTTGCTCCTCCCCTTGATGTAGAACCTCTTACAAGGATATAATCAAACTTTTTTAAAACCCGGGAGATAAGTTCTCCGTCCTCGGACATTGAAACGAGTGCTACTATATTTCTTTTCCCTAAGAAAGGAATAATCGGAAGCATTTTTGAATGCCAGAACACCAAAACATTGCCTTGTTCTTCCAAAATTTCTCTCGCTCCTTCCACTTTCTTTTTGTATGAAAAATATAGGATTTTTAAAAAAATAAAAATTAAAAGTGGAAGAATCGTAAATTTAAAAAATTTTTTCACTTTCTCAGGATTGAGTCAAAATACTCTATTGTTTTAATTAATCCATCCTTCAAACTTACAGTGGGTTCCCAATCAATTGTCCCCTTTATTTTTCCTATATCTGGTTTTCTTTTTGCTGGATCATCTTCCGGAAGGGCGAGGAATTTTATTTCGGATGATGAACCTGTAAGTTCAATTATAAGTTTTGCAAGCTCTATTATCCTTATCTCTTCAGGGTTTCCTATATTAAAAACTTCTCCTGAAAGCCCTTCTTTTATCGAAATTTTATAAATACCTTCTGTAAGATCATCAACATAACAAAAACTTCTCGTTTGACTCCCATCTCCAAACACTGTTATATCTTCATTCTTTAGTGCCTTTGTAATAAAAGAGGATACCACTCTCCCATCATTCGCTCTCATTCTCGGTCCATAGGTATTAAAAATTCTCAGGATTCTAATATCTATACCATACTCTCTGAAATATGCCATGCTCATTGCCTCTGAAAATCTCTTAGCCTCATCATAAACACTTCTAATACCAATGGGATTTACATATCCCCAGTAATCTTCTTTTTGAGGGTGTATCTGAGGAGAACCATAAATTTCGGAGGTAGAAGCAAACACAAATCTGCTATTTTTAGCTTTGGCAAGGCCGAGTGTATTCAAAGTTCCCAATGAATCAACCTTCATTGTATGAATAGGATGTTTTTGATAATCCAAAGGAGAAGCAGGACAGGCGAAGTGTAAAATAAGATCCACCTCTTCCTTTACATAAATATAATTCACTACATTATACTTAATAAAAGTAAAATTTTCATTTCCAAAAAGATGAGCTATATTATCAACAGTGGAGGTTATAAGGTTATCCAAAACAATTACCTCATTCCCCTCTTTTAAAAACTTTTCCGTAATATGAGATCCTAAAAACCCGGCACCACCTGTTATAAGAACTTTCATCTTATATCAACCTCAGGTTTTCCTACAGGATAATAGATAAACCCTTCCGCTTTCATTTTATCAGAATCATACAAATTTCTACCATCAATTATAACATTTGTCATCACGATACTCTTTATCTTTTCAAAATCAATTTTTTTAAATTCATCCCACTCTGTTATTAAAAGAATTGCCTCAGAACCTTCTGCAGCATCATAAGGATCCTTTGCATAATACAATTTTTCCGAAGGGGAAAATTTCTTTTTTACATTGTCCATTGCCTTAGGGTCATAAACTCTTAAAACTGCCCCCTCATCAAGCAAGTTTTCCATAATCTTTAATGCCGGAGCCTCTCTTATATCATCAGTTCCCGGTTTAAAAGCAAGCCCCCACAAAGTAAAAATCTTATCTTTAAATACCCAATGGGCTTTTCTTAGCTTTGAGATAAACCTTTCAATTCTGTCCCTGTTAATTTTATCCACACTATCAAGAAGAGAAAAATCAAGACCATTTTCTTTTCCTATCTGGCTAAAAGCTCTAACATCCTTTGGGAAACAGCTCCCACCATAGCCTATTCCAGCCCTTAAAAAATCCTTACCTATTCTCTTATCATACCCCATACCTTCTGCTACTTTTTCAACATCAGCACCTGTTGCTTCACACAAATCCGCTACCATATTTATATATGAAATTTTCATTGCAAGAAAGGAGTTTGAGGCATGCTTTATAATTTCAGCTGTATTGGGGTCAGTAACGACAAAGGGCGCATCTATACCTTTGTAAAGTTCCCTTAACATATTTTCTGCCTTTTTACTACTCACTCCTATAACTATTCTGTCAGCATTGAAAAAATCATAAAGGGCTGTACCTTCTCTCAAAAACTCAGGATTGGAAGCAACTTCAAGCTCCACATCATGTTTATTGTAAAGATTAATTGTCTTAATTATCTGTTGGGAAGTTTTCACGGGAACAGTGGATTTTTCCACTATAAGTTTATAATCTTTTGCATTTTTTGCTATTTCTCTTGCAACTCTTTCAACATAGCTTAAATCAGCTTTTCCATCAGTTCTTGAAGGTGTTCCAACACAGATAAAAATAATCTCTCCATGCTTTATTGCTTCTTTTATGTCAAAAGTAAATGACAATCTGCCGTTTTTAATATTTCTTTTAAGAGCTTCCTCAAGTCCTTCCTCATATATCGGAGATTTTCCTTTTTTATAGTATTCAACTTTCTCCTTATTATCATCCATTCCAACAACATTATGTCCCAATTCTGCAAGGGAAACAGCAGTGATTATGCCTACATATCCGACGCCTATTACGGATACTCTCATCTTACCTCCTAATATTGGACGGTAGGGGATTTGAACCCCCGACCTTGGCGTTGCGAACGCCACGCTCTCCCAACTGAGCTAACCGCCCAAAAGTAGGAAATTTTATGATAAAGAGGTAAGTTTGTCAATCAAAAGAGGCTGGTTGTCAAATTATTACAATTACAAATTCATTATATTTACACACAATTTTTTTCTACTAATATGAAATAAAAAAGGAGGAAAAAGGAAATGGCAGGGAAAAGAGAGAATTTTCTTTTTTCAAAATTATTTTTTGTTCTTGTTTTAGTATCACTCTTCGTATACTGCGGAAACTCTCAAGGCAAATTTTCAGGAGAATATGAGCTTAATTCAGGAAACACAATATTAAAATTAACTTTCAGTGAAGATAGTAATGGTTTATTAAAGGGAACTCTCTCCGGAAACAATGGAGTGAGCTTCACTCTTGAAGGGATAGCCAAAGGAGAGACAGCAGAAGGAAAATGTAAAGGAAGAGGTTTGAAACTATTTTTTGAAGCAAAGCTCAAAGATAATCAATTAATTCTTGATTTTATAGAACCGAGAAAAAACAATAAACCGGATTATTCAAAGACAAAAAGACTTGCATTTACAAAAAAACCAGAAGGTACTGAAATTGCAAATAAAATTATCCCCCAAAATACATTGCCCAACAAAAATGATTTGGAAAATACAGAAAATACAAAAGTAAACAGGAATCTTTCCGGAGAAAACTATAGTGAAAATCTTTCATCAAAAACTATTTCAAATCCTTCGTGGGGCTTTAATGTTAAAGTTTCAAGTGGATGGAAGTTTAAAAAAGGAGCAAATGCAATTATATTGGGACACGACAGAATAGCCGGCGCCATTTTTGTTTTTCCCCACATATTAAACAATATTTCACAGGTGAGAAATAATCTTGCTCAGGGAATTTCAAATGAAAGTATGAGACTTTATCTTTCGGGAAACATAGTTTCCGTCTCAAATAACATACTCTCCGGAGATTACAGCGGAACACTGAATGGTACTCCTGTTAAAGCAAAAGGATACGGAACGCTTTCACCCCATGGTGAAGGAGCTTTTATCATTGCCATTACAACTCCTGATAAATACGGGAAAGAGCTTGTTTCAGCAGCTCTTCTGCTTACAAAGAGAATAACATATAACAAAACACAAAACACCAATCTTATACAATACTTCGCAGGCACATGGAAAACCGTTACAAAAAACACGGAAACAATAGCTGTTCTTTACCCGAACGGAAGATTTTCAATGAGGTACTCAAGTGCTTACAGTGGAACCAACGGAGGTTGGGGAGCCGCAGGTGATGAAAACTCTTCGGGCAAATGGACAGTGAGGGGAAACAGAAGACAGGGAGTTCTTATTCTAACTTATACCAACGGAGGGCAAGAAACAATTAATTATTATGTTCACACGAAAAATGGGGAAACTTACTGGAGAGAATACTATTTCAGAGGAACTTTATACTGGAAAGTTAGGTAATGCCTCCCCATTAAACAAAAAAAAGGAATTATTTTTTACTTTTCTCTATTCCAAGAAGTTCAACCTCAAAAACCAAAAGCTTGTTGGGACCAATAACATTCCCTGCTCCTCTTTGGCCATAGGCAAGTTGGGAAGGGATATAAAATTTGTATTTTGACCCCACTTTCATAAGCTGAAGACCCTCAGTCCATCCGGGAATTACTTTGTTAAGCTGAAATTTGGCAGGTTGGTTTCTTTTATAGGAGCTATCAAACTCCTTTCCATTAAGAAAAGTTCCTTTGTAATGAACAATAACGACATCCTCTGGCTTTGGGGAAGGTCCTGTCCCCTCTTTTAATACTTCATATTGAAGACCACTTACCGTAACCTTTATGCCGGGTTTGTTTTTATTTTTCTCAAGAAAGTTTTTTTCCTCAGCAAGATTTGCCTCTGCTTCGGCTTTCCTTTTTTCCATGTTTTTTTGAATAAGCTCTTTCTGAAAAGAAGATAATATCTCTCCTACTTCCTTTTCACTCATCATTGATTTTTTACCTTCAATTGCATCCCTAACACCCTTTATCAAAGCTTCCTTATCAATATCAGAGGATAAGCTTTTTATATTGTTTCCAAAATTGTATCCCATTGCATAGCCTCTTTTGGCTGCCGTGGTTTCAAGAGATACCTTTTTTTCATTTTTTACTTTTTTACATCCGAAGGATGCAAAGATAAAAGTAAATGCAACAAAAACAAGAAAAATCTTTTTCATTTCACACTCCTTTATTTTTTATAATATAAAAACTATATCAGAATCCCCTCTTTCTCTCAAGCTGTTTTTTAAGGAACTTCAACACCGGCAAATATCTCTTTGATAATATCATCAGTTGAAAGATTCTCAGCTTCTGCTTCAAAAGTGGGAATTATCCTGTGCCTTAAAACATCATAGCCAATATCCTTAATATCATCGGGAATCACAAACCCACGACCTTTAAGAAAAGCGAGAGCTTTTGCTCCCTTTAAAAGATATAGAGAAGCTCTTGGCGATGCTCCGAAATCAATGTACTTTTTAAGATTTTCAAGCTTGTAATCCTGAGGATTCCTTGTGGCAAAAACAATCCTCAATATATAATCCTTAATCCCTTCATCAACATATATCTGCTCAATTGTTTTCCTGACTCCCAAAATTTCACTTGCCTTTATTACCCTGTTTATCTCAATTTTTGTATCTTTCTCATAAAGTTCAAGAATCTTTCTCTCTTCTTCCATCGTAGGATAATCAACTTTTAATTTTAACATAAACCTGTCCGTTTGAGCTTCAGGCAAAGGATATGTTCCTTCCTGCTCTATCGGATTTTGAGTTGCCATAACAAAAAATGGTTCAGAAAGCTTGTGGGTCTCATCTCCTATGGTAACCTGTCTTTCCTGCATTGCTTCAAGCATTGCCGATTGAACTTTTGCCGGAGCTCTGTTAACCTCATCAGCAAGTAAAACATTCGTAAATATGGGACCCTTTTTAGGATAAAATTCCCCGCTTTTATGATCAAAAATCAAACTTCCGGTAAGATCTGAGGGTAAAAGATCCGGTGTAAATTGAATCCTTTTAAAATCAAGCTCCATCGCATCGGCAATAGTACGAACAGCAAGAGTTTTTGCCAGACCCGGCACTCCCTCCAGAAGGATATGCCCATTTGTAAAAATCGCAACAAGTATTCTTTCTATCATATAGTCCTGTCCGACTATCCTCTTTTTAACTTCTGTTTTAAGTACAGAAACAAAAGCTGATTTTTCCTTGATCATCTCATTTATGGCTGATATTTCCATATTAACCTCCAAGTGGATTTAGTATAACAAAAGGTATTTTTTTTATCAAATCTTATAAGCCCGAAAGCTTCCGAGCATCTAAGCCGAACAGCTGAGCAGCAACTTTCGACTTTTAACTTTTTACTTTCAACTTCTTTACTTTCAACTTTTAACTATATTATAAATCTCTCTTCTATGACCTACAAAATGAATTGTGATTTTTAGTAGTCTCTTATCAACAGTATAGATAACCCTGTAATCCCCAACTCTTAATTTATAAAATTCTCCCAAGTTAGCCTTCAAAGCTAAAGGTTTTATAAAATCAAAATTTTCCCCGAGCCATTCAATTTTTGAAAGAATTCTTTTTATTACACTTTTATCTATTTTCAATAAGCTTTCTTTTGCTGTTTTTGTGAAATTTATGTCGTATATCAATTTATTCAATCTCTTTTTTCATATCTTCAATGGAAAATAAATCTCCGTTTTCTTCTTCCTCTTTGCTTTTCTTTAATACTTGATGAAACTCTTCTCTCACTTCCAAACCATAGTCAGGATCAAAGTATTCCTCAAGCACTTCTTTCATTATTTTTTTTAGCTTTTTTTCGGTTAAAATATCTTCTTCATTTCTTAACATTATTTATTCCTCCTGTTATTAATATAGCTTTACAATTATAAGATGTCAAGAAATTTCCGAACAAGACAGGCTCCGGGCTTAATGATTTTTAAGAAAGCTTAATACTTTTTTTACCGGAAGAGAATCCACTCTGTGCCCCTTAAAACCTTTCATTGTCTCTGCTTCAAAAAGCGAATTTAAAATTGCCTCCTCGGTTGCTTCTATTACAGCTTCAAAAAGAGGACTCATTGCACCATTTCTAAGAACTTCTATCTTTCGCAATTTTAATTTTGACCTGTATCTTATTCTCAAATTTTTTGCAGTTGAAAAAGCAATCACATAATCTCCACTTCCATTGGAACTTATTCCCCCTGTCCTCGCAAAGCCTAACATAGCCCTTTTAGCAAGTCTTAAAAGATTTCTGTAAGTTAAAGGAGCGTCCGTGGCAACAATTATCATACATGAGCCATCGGGAGAATAGTTTAACTTACCATTAAGATAATACTTATTAAGAAGGATTCCAACAGGAATTCCCTTTATTTGAAGAATACCACCGAAATTTGTCTGAACCAGAACTCCAACAGCATAGCCTCCGAGATTTTTTGGCAAAACCCTTGAAGATGTCCCTATCCCTCCTTTAAAACCAAAACAGATAGTACCTGTCCCTGCTCCCACATTCCCCTCTTTTACCTTTCCGCTTTTTGCATTTTTTATTGCATATATCACATCACTTTTTTTAACGGCTCTTTTCTGTATATTATTCAGCCAGCCATCATTGGTTTCTCCTACAACAGGATTTATTGAGCGAACACTTTTATTTTCCGAAAATGAAAGAGTATAATCAATCAGAGCATCGGCAGCGGTGGGCACACTTAATGTATTTGTCAGGATAATGGGAGTTTCAATATTTCCCAATTCCCTTACCTGAGTATAACCTGCAAGTTTACCAAAGCCATTTCCCACATATATTGCAGCCGGCACTTTTTCCGTAAAAATATTACCACTGTGCGGAAGAATTGCCGTAATGCCTGTTCTTATATCCTCTCCCCTTATTATTGTCTTATGACCTACCAAAACTCCTTTCACATCGGTAATTGCATTACACTCTCCTGTTTTCAAAACACCTATCTTTATCCCATAATCCCTTATCCTGCCTCCGGAAAAAAGGGAGGAGGTAAATAAAATTAAAATTAACATCAATCTCCGTTTTTTCATTTTTTACCTCTCCGGGATAATCTCTATTTTGTATTTAATCTTTGAAAAATCTTCCATCTTATTATAATTAAGAGTGATATAGGGGAAAAGCTGGTCATCATAAAACTTACTTAAAAAATTGCCAGATTGTCCCGTTGAATTAATCATCAGGGATTTGGAAAAATCGGAGAAATCAAGGATTATTCTGAAAGTTGAAAAATGCGTTACATTAAAATTCTTCCTCGGATTAAAATCAGCCCTTAAAATAGTTGATCTTCCTCCCGCCATATAAAATGGTCCTCTGTTAAAAAAGTATCCCAAAAATTTAACCCTTCCGAGTGGATGAAGATAAAAAACCTTGTGAATGTTTTCCCATCTCAGATTTTCCTTCTCACTATCCTTTTTGTAAATTTCATAGGTCTTAATAAGAGCTCTTTTCACAATCTCTTTAAAACTTTCTTTCTTTTCAGTATTTTTATCATCCACCCAATCTTTAAAACTTTCATCCTCTTCGAATTTCGGATATTTCATAATTCTGTAAATCCAGAAAACCGAAATGAATCTTTTGTCTTTTTTATCCTTTATTTCATCGGAAAAAATCTCATTTGAGAGTTCT
>Ga0190359_1001591_pt1 | contig 14173 bp, 12 predicted proteins | sample 48721823_MG_FD_161269 | JGI IMG/M metagenome (GOLD analysis project Ga0190359, IMG submission 161269) | Hydrothermal vent microbial mat bacterial communities from Southern Trench, Guaymas Basin, Mexico - 4872-18-2-3_MG | ecosystem: Environmental > Aquatic > Marine > Hydrothermal vents >... | reverse complement strand
TTGGAATACCAAGCCAAGGCCTTTTGCAAATTAGATTATGCTCCTCTGGCGGAGTTCGTTTTCCTATTATTTTACCTTCCGAATCAATTACAAGCATCCCCGCACCTATTAAATCTATTGAGGGATTATTAATCAAATAACTCAATTGATTTTCTAAACGTTCAGGATAGGATATATCATCGCCATCCATTCGTGCAAAAAACTCTGTATCAGCTATTTTGATTATTTCATTTAGTCTTGCGGGCAAACCTTTTGTTTCTTTTCGTTGTAAAAAAATAATCCTGTCATCATTAAAGTTTGAAACAATCTCAGCAGTGTTATCAATGGAGCCGTCATCCACAATAATTAATTTCCAACAGTCAATAGTTTGGTTTATTACTGAGACAATAGCCTCTGCAATTGTTGCTTCGCAGTTTTTTACAGGCATTCCTATAGTTACTTTGAATATTCCCATTGTGCTATATTTTAATTCGGTTAATGCAATTTAACTTTTATTATACATCTAATGAAAAAATTAAATGGTTTTAAAAGAACAAGTTTATCGCAGGATGAAATTGAGCTAATAACCTTGCACATCAAGATATATTTCCCAATACCGTAAAAAACCAGTAGAAATAAAAGTTGAAATAAATATTATTTGTAAGATCATTTTTTGCTTTAATTCTGAAATTATTGAAAAAAGCAACAAGGGAATTTGAATAAATGTATATGCTGCTATCCGGTCAGAATGAGAAATGGTAGAAAAAGGAATAAATGCTAAATAAGCATATATGTATGAGGCTATTAAAATATTAAATTTTCTTTTCTTTTTCAGATATAAATATCCCGATATTAGTAAAGGCGCTGTGTTAAAAATGATAAAGTCAAAACGAATACCTTTTACTCCATATCTTTGTTTCGCTTCAGGCGTTGAATATTCAATCATTCTTGAATAGTATTCTTTCTCAAAGAAATTTTCTATATTTCCCCATAATAGCATTACAATAGATATAATAATTGCAGCAAAAGACAAATAAAGAGAAAGTTTTTTTCCGCCATACTTTTTTATAACAGAAAGATAGAGTATGATTATTCCGGGGACCATCAGGATGCTTGACCTGTGCAGTGATAGCATTAGTAAAAGAAAAACAAAGACCTTGATCCGCCCGTGTTTATAACCATGCCCGGCTTCATTTAACTCTCTTTCTTCATGGACTAAGCCGGATAATAGATAGAGAAAAACACACATTGAAACACCCTGACGAATTGCCGCCATAGTATATGCAAGAAAAAAAACATACCACAAATATGATATTATAATCATGTAAAATGGTTCAATCTTAATTTTTTTTGATGCGAGCCAAATAAGACACAAATTTATAAAAAATAATATCATCCTGTAAATATTATAATTGCTGGTAACTTTACTAATTAGCCACGTTATAAGGATAAATCCATTTTCCTGCAACGAACTCCTCAGAGCTGTGAGTAAACCGCTTGCGCGTATTATCTTAAATTGCTTTGCGTATAAAGAAGCATCCCCCACCTTTTCTTTAATTATGAAAATATTAAAAATGACATATGCTATTGTAATAAGGAGAGACAATCGCAGTAGAGTTCTTCCTTTCTTTTTTGCTCCAGAGTGGTAAGAAATAATTCCGGGAATGGCTAAAAATAAGGTAGAAAAAACTATAAAAATTCCCAGTAATTTCATTGTGTTAATTCAATATGGTAAAAAGATTAATAGATTATCAAAAAACGGATAATAAAAGCAGCCAATGTAACTACATTAATGTTTCCATTTAAAACGCTCGCAAAATTACTCTTTCTTTCTTGTAAAATTGTAATTGTTATGATTAAGCATTAAGCACAGAAGAGAAAATTTCTTTGTGTTTATTTATGAAGGATGAGATATTAAAATATTCAACTGCTCTTTTTCGAGAAAAAGTGGAATATTTATGTAAAGTTTTACACACATGTAATATAGCTTTGAACAGCTCTTTAGGATTGGGTGGGTCAATGTTTTCCCAATCACCGTCTGCTTTAATACCTAAACCGCATTCTTTACTCACAAGCTCAGGCACGCCTCCACTTGATGAATATACAACCGGTAAACCACATGCCATTGCTTCGATTACCAATCCGGGGCAAGGATCTCTCCATTTGGTATGAAGGAGTATGTCAGCACGATTATATATTTGGGGGGCATCTTTTTGGGAATAAGGGCCGGTAAATTCTACGGCATTTTTTAACCCGAGTCTATCAATAATTTCAACGGTTTGTTTTTGACATAAACCAGGTGTCTTATTTTCCCATTGAATAGTGCCGGTAATAATCATTCTTGCCTCTGGGATTGTTTTCTTCACTTCAGCAAGTGTATAAAGGGCTGTTTCAATGCGATATTTTTTATATTGATTACCGCCAAGTAGTAATGTTAAAGGGTGAGTCTTTTGATTTTTATTGTGTGGTTTGAAAAAATCAGTATCTACACAATTATACACTATTTCTGAGGGACCTTTGAATTTGCCAAGAAACTCATCTGAGCTCTTTTTACAGAACTCGCTCTGATATATAACGTAGTCAGCCTGATGTATTAATTGTTTAAAGACTTCATTTATCTGTTTCCATTTTTTAGGCATGCTTGCCGGGTAGGAAACGCCGTTCTGGTTCCATACAATTTTAACTCCTCGCCTTTTCGCGATTCTGATAAGCTTATCAGCGAAAAGTGGAAGTGAGCTACTTGCCAGATAAATAATGTTACATCTAGTTTTCGAAATTTCGAATTTATTTTTAAGGACTTGTAATTTAACGGCTCCGCCATGAACCAATCCCTCTGAAGAAGGAATTTTTTTTCCAAGATAAATAATCGGTTTTTTATATTGCGTTGTTTTACTGGCAATGTTTAACCATTTGAAATGCTGGAATTTTGATATGCACCAGAAAATACCAGGTAATGCTTGTAGTGATTTTGCGAAAGGCTTAAGAGAATTAAATAATTGCATTATTTTTTTTATATAAGTTCTGTTATATCAGAAGAGTTTTTCATTAAAATTTGAATGTATTATTAATGCATAAAAGGAGGGTGTATTATTATCCGATTTTAAATCTTTTAAAACCGCTTTTATTGATTTCGCTTTATATTCTTCTGCTTTTATTTCCCTGTAATCTTTTCTTTCAGTAAGGAATGGTTTTGTTATAAATTGAAAATGTAGTTTGTTGCAAGTTGGTCCGCCGAGTTTAAATAAAATCGAATATGAATTTATTTGGGTGAAGATCGAGACAATTTTTGATACAGTTCGTGGTGTGTATTGTCTTAGACCATGAAAAAGGTATAAAGTAAGGCAAGCTGCTGATGGGAAAAGGTGGATCTGTAAAATGTTTTTTGATGTGTTTTTAATATAGGTGTAGATATGTTGGAAAAATAGTAAATCAGATTCAAAATGTTCTATTGCCGATTGAGTTATGAATAAGTTAGTGTTTTCGGGAATAAATTTGAAAAAATTATCAGAGTTACACTCTCTAAATTTTATATAAGTATGTTTTTCTTGTACTTTCTCCCAGTTTGCACTAAAAGCATTATCAATACCATAATAACTTGATATAAGTCCATCAGAGAATTGTTGCAGTTTTATTCCATACTGACCGCTTCCACAACCTATATCTAAAATATTTATGTCTCCAAGTTCCCTCTTAATATCCCGCCAATTGATTTTTAACCAGAAGAGGTCACAAAGAATTCTGAGTAAAGAAGATTTAAGATCAAGCCTTGAAAAATCATTTTCATTTACTTCAGGGCAAAAATTGCGTATTTCAAAGCCACTAGAAAAGTTCGGGAATAAATAGTTGTTAATAATATTTGTTATAAGCCAAATGAACTTTTTTAAGGGCCCGATTTTCTTATCAGCATTTATCGTATGTATTGATGAACTTAAATATGTATTCATTAATAGACTTCTTATATATTTTTTTTGAAAACAAGTAACGCACAATGCCCGCAATATCGTGAAAATAAAATATCGGCTATTATTCTAACTATACGAACAGCTGAATTTGACGAGTTATAAAATTTTTGTAACATAGGTTTACTCCATAGCATACTGTCTTTAAATCCTTTTACGGCACCGAAAAGAGTGCATTTGCAAAGGTTAAAACCTAATAATGTAAAACGCCTTTTCACATCTTTCCAGTTCAATGCAAACTGATAAAATCCATCAGGTTCTTTACCGCCAGCATCGCTTTTAAGCAAAGGAAAGACTTTTTTGTAGATTAACCTTTTTCGTAGAGGGGAGATGGTAGGGAATGTCAAAAAAAGATATCCACCGGGTCGAAGAACACGCGCCATTTCTTTGGCAATAGATTCGTATCCCTCATAAAAATGCTCAATCACACCAATTGACCAATAGCCATCAAAGGTCTCCCGTTCAAACGCTAGGTTCCTGACATCCCCAACGCAAACATCCAATTCAGGCACGAGCTTTTTTATGGTTTCTACTGTTTTTTGTGTGTAATCGATGCCTATAGCCTTATAACCGGCTTTTGAAAGAGCATATACTTCATGACCTGTTCCGCAGCCACCCTCTAAAATAACGGAATTGGCAGGCAGATATTTTTTTGTAACTCTCACAACACGGGAGAAATAGGAAGTTGAAGTAATCGCTTTTTTATCGAGCATTTGGAGCCATTTTTTATCCCAAAAATCGTTTGTTGCTTTTTTATTGCAAAAGACAAGACGGTTATTTGAATTGTCGTAATATATCTTGGTTTTCATAAAAATTTGTCTTCCAGGTAATTGTTATTTTAACCGATATAGGTAACATTTTTACACATATTTATTGTAATGACGCTTCAATAATTTGATGAGCCCGTTTGGTGTAAGTATGGTTTTCAGCCCAATCATTTCCTGCTTTAATTAACGATTTTCGATGCTGTTTATCCGCGAGCAGTTTTTTTATTGCTGAAACCATATCATCCGGATTATCCGGTTTGATGAATTCTACTTCTTTATTGGTAAACCAGCGTTTCAATGCGGGTATAGAAGTCGCTATAACCGGCACGCCTGAAATTAGGTATTCTCCAGCCTTTACCGGGCTTGTCCATTTCGCCGTAGGGTGATTAGCAGAAGGGGGAAGTAATAAGATATCCGAATGCCATAAATACGGCGCCACTTCAGTATGAGGTTTTATTCCATTGAAAACAACGTTTTTTAATTTTAAATCAATAGCACGCACTCGCTGTCTGTGCAAATCCTCAGGAAGACCACCAACAAAATGGAATTCAACTTCAGGTAGTTTTACTGCAGCCTTTAAAATTGTCGGAATACCTTTATAGTCATATAAATGGCCACAATAGGTAACAATTTTTTTATCATGAGGATAGGGGGAATCTTGAAGTGTGTCAGGCCGTTTGAAAAGCTTGGTATCTACAGCATCAGCAAGAATTATAAACTTATCTGCCGCGCCCAGCCTTTTATATCCTTGCATTAAAACTTCATTGATTGTTATCCATACTTTAAAATTATCATTCCATGTTGTTCGAATAAATTGTTTAAACCAGAATGAATTGTTTTCCGGATGGGCATGTGACTCACCAGCTACAGCAACACCCTTTAAAGTATATAGCCAGGGACAGGCAAAGTTGCGAGTATAGACCAAGTCAGGCAAAAAAGATTTAATATGATTCCATGATAATAATGCAAATAATAAATTCTGACCAACATAGAAAGGTTGCCGCTTCCATAAAAGTTTTTCATCTAATCCATAAATAGAATCAAGGTTATTTTCTCGAATTCCCTTATCCAGGTCGCCGGTAATAAGCATAACCTCATGGCCAAGATTTAAAAAGCCTTCAGCCATTTTTACTACATTTACCGCATGCGCTTTTAAACTTCCAGCACGAAAAGCGCTTACTACGCCTATACGCATCCCAGATACCGAATAAATTTATTTGATAAATATGTAAATTGAAGTAAAGAAAATACAGGTCACTTTAAATAGTAATTAATACGTTTAATTCTTGTTGGCAATAACATATCCTCTTTTGTCATTAAGGGTTATCACACGTTTTAAATAATTAAATTCGGCGCATATATGATCAACTGCTTTGACGACTCCTTGGAATAGATTGGGAGTATAATCATCAAAGAAAATAATATCGCCCTTTTTTTGTTTGTCTTTAATAGAATCAAATTCATTTAGTACATATTCGTAAGTGTGACTACAATCTAGAAAGGCAAAATGCACTCTGGGAATATTAACTTTTTTTAATTCAATCTTGGTGTCGCCCTGGTGAAATATGATATACTTCTCTACTAAAGAATCGTAATCATGCAGTAATTCGGCCCGTGTTTGAGGACCTTTTTCGTCAGCAATACAATTCCAAAACATCCTAATATTATGCGGTAATACATCAAAGGTTATAATCTTGCCGCATTGTCCAGCATCGTTTAATGCCTTTGCCATACATAAGGAGGAAAAGCCTAATGCCGTTCCGGTTTCTAAAATATTAATATTTTTATTAGGATTGTGTTTGATACAATGAGATAGTATTGTATATAGCAGCCTACCATGTTGGTAGCAAATATCGCTTTTTTTAATGACTACTTGTGTCTGTAGTGCCAGATTGTGAAACCATTTTTTATCGATAGAAAAACCATAATCTTTTTCAATCTTATCAATAACGGGATACTTTACTTCTTTTGCCTTATCCCAAATTAGTAAATATTGTTTTGCTGAAGCATTAGATGTTTTTCCAAAAGGAAAATTGAAATAAGGCCAGTAAACCAGTTTCTCCATTATACTGATTAATAATTTTGCATAAGGAAGGCAGAGTTTATAAAGAAATTTTATTATCATAATAATATCCCAATAATACTATCCTGAAATTAAGGAATTAGAAAGCCAAAAGTATAAATTGAAAGTGGAGTAAATTTACTCAATACAAAAAGTTTAATTTCAAGAATTATATCGTTATGCAGATGTTACCTGTGAGATGCTCTTAAATCTTTTTTAGTATTAATTCCCAATTAAGAGAATCCGAAGGATTTTTTATTTTGCGGCTTTCCATAACTTCCACAAAATTGAACATCTTTATAACATTCTGAGGATTGTAAATTACTGTTTCAGTATAATCATCTGTTTGCGAGCCTATCAAAAGATGGATAATTATAATGCCGTTTTTTGATACTATTCTCTCCATTTCCGAGCAGAATTTTTCAGGATAAAGAGAATGGTCAAAAATATTAGTAAAAGAAAGATCGAATTTACCGTCCATAAAATTGAGATTGTGAATGTCGCCTTCAATGGTATAAGGCTCAAATGGAACCAGATCAATACCAATCGCATTAATACCTAAATCAAGAAGTGCCTTTACTTCCTGGCCAGTCCTTGAACCTAAGCAGATGGCGTTGTGTCTGTTTTCAATATATTCAATATTTCTCTGAAATATTGTTTTAAAGTTGTCAACTTTAATTTGCCACTCATCTGTAGACCATTTTTTTACTCTTTCAGGATCGATAGTTTTTTCCTTCTGATGATTTAAATATTCATTATAGTCAACGTATTTATGTGTTGAAGAATTTTTTTTTCGTAATGAAAAAAATAAAAGGTCAATTATTTTTCTTAATAAAAGATAGCTTTTTTTTGCGATACTAATAACTGTCATAAAAGACTCCGGTGGTTGTGCTTAAGAAGATTGATTCATCCACTGATTAGCCCATTTTGCAAGCATATATAAATTAAATATTCTGGCGTTTCTGAGAGGAGTATTATCTTTAATGAGGTCAGACCATGACTTATTCCAAAATCCCTCCTGCACCCACCAACTGTTTCTTATTACTTCAATTGCGGAATTCCAATTAAAACTATTCATAATACGCATGCTGAAACCCTGTTTTGGGTGTGTCAGTACCTCCTTAGGAACCCTATTATTTAGATATTTTCTAATAAGTTGTTTGGGAGTTTTCAGTAAGTGTTCATTTTTATTGAGAGGCCTCTGTAAAGCCCATTCTATTATTCTATGATCAAGGAATGGAACTCGGACTTCAAGGCTGTGAGCCATACTGGCACGGTCGACTTTTGGTAAAATGCTGCCTGAGCAGAATGTCATTAAATCTATTCGCTGCAATTTGCGTAGTCTCGGCAACTTATTACTATTATAGCGGTTGAAAGGCTCGAGAAAAAGCTCGTCATCAAATTTTAAATTTATAGGTTGAAATAAAAATGAAACCTCTTCGGGAAGGAAGCGAGGATACACTCTCCATGCATGCCGGAATAATTCTGAATGTAATGAATAGAATTGTGAAATCACTTTTTCATTAATGATTCTATTTGGTAACCACCTGATATTTTTTCTTATTGCCTGAAAAAGTGGTGATAAAGTCTGTAAGAGGGACAATTTATCAGGAAGATACCAGGTATAACCAGCAAAGCATTCGTCCCCTCCATCTCCGGATAGAACGGCTTTAAATTCTCGCGAAGTAATTTCAGAAACAGCATACATGGTTAGTAATGCGCCATATCCCTGGGGCTCATCAAAAGATTTCGAAACAGAATCTATTAATGTGTCAACTTCTTTAATTTCAATTGGCCGAACAATATGATTCATCCCCAAGTAGTCTGCTACTTTTTTAGCAACCGGCGCTTCATCAAATCTGTTCCCAGGAAATGATATTGTGAATGCTGTAACGTTTTCTCTTGCGTTTTCCAATCCAAGAGCTACAGAAGTTGAGTCCAATCCGCCTGAAAGAAAAAGACCCATCGGTACATCTGCAAGAAGGTGATCTTTTAATACATTTCCAAAAAATTCGGCCCATTTTTTCTCTGAATAATCTCCATCATAGTTTATTTCACAAGGCGGTTCCCAATATTTTTGTACTTGTAATCCTGAAACCTCAGACCAGAGTAAGAAATGGCCAGGATCAAGTTTATAGGTACCTTTCCATATGGAATAGGGACAAGGTATATATCCCAGGGTCATTACATATGCAATTGCTAAAGGATCAGGTGATGGTTTTTCTTCCAAAAGCGGTAATAAGGCAGAAAAGACAGAAGCAAGGAAAATACCGCTTTTTGTTTCCTTATAACACAAGGGTTTTATTCCTATCCTATCACGAGCGGCAAATAGTCTTTGCTTATTTTCATCCCACAGAGCAAAGGCAAACATACCTACAAATTCAATTAGACATTCGACACCCCATTGCTCATAAGCATGCAATATGGCTTCACTATCGCTGTTGCTATAAAATTTATGACCGAAACCCTCAAGGCGTGAGCGCAGGTTGGGATAGTTATATATTTCACCATTACAGACTACCCATATTGATTTATCTTCATTATGCATTGGCTGGTTGCCAGATGCACTCAGATCAACTATTGAAAGTCTTTTATGTCCCAATCTCGCATTTGAATTTGAAGAAGTCCATGTACCCTCAGCCTCCGGCCCCCGAGTGTCCATTGCCTTTAAGGACATGTCAAAGTCTGGGACTTTCAATTCTTTTCGAACAGCTGCAGCTGCAATACCACACATAAATATCAACGATTCTTTTTGTTATTTTGACTAAAATAAAGTTAAATTTCGTTCAGCCTATTTTACGTCCTTTAAGATTAATAGCCCAAGGACGCTTGAACAGGCCAACATGAGGGATATTATCCAATAATTCGAAATTGCATGATTTGAACCACCCAGCAAGCTCAGAGTATGTATGATGAGTAGCAATTGGAGCTGAGTACCAGTCATACATGTGAATCACAGTGGGTTGTATACGGAAAAAAAGATTAGCAAAAAGTGATAGATATTTCGATTTGTTAATAAGTTTTCCCAGTTTTGCCATCAGCGCGGCAAAAAACATATTTTGTTTTACACTCAATCGTGTTGTTATAGAGCGTAAAATATAATCATTAAATTCCCAGATTGGATTGAGTTTGTGATATACATGGGCTACAAAAGTACCATTAGGCTTGATAGTTTTGGCAATTTCATAAAAAGCTTTTTTAGCGTCTCCTGTATGCATTAATACACCATTGCTAAATGATGCATCGAAAACATTTTTATTAAAGGGTAATTTAAAAAGGCTTGCCTGAATTATAATTACATTATCATTTTTTAAATTGTTTTTAAAAGCTGATTCAACTGAACCATAACCGATGTCTACCCCAACAACAGTTGCTTTGCCTCGAATTGCAGCTTCATAAGTATATCTACCATTACCACAACCGGCATCAAGCACAATATTTCCCTCTACTAATTCTTCTTTATCTATACGACACTTACTGTCAAAAGCTGCTTTTCTTGCTGAAATTGTTCCTCCAAAAAATTCAACTTTTTGCTCTTTGCTGATTTCTTCATCGTTAAAAAAACCCCATTTTTCAAATTCTTTCCATTCAAAGCCAAAGTAATTTTTCGTTTTCTCCTCAATTGAGTTTTTTCCTTCATCTAAATTAAAATATGAATATGGGACAAAACGTGGGATACCACGTATAACATGATAATGAGTACCGCAATTTCTACATTTAAGTAAACAATTTTCTTCAGAATCAATTAATTTGTTCGAACCGCATTCAATGCATTTTAATATAGAAAGAGCTTTTTGGTATTTTTTTGTAACATTCACCTATTCATCCTTTTATTTTTCTTCCCTTTTTAAATAAGGTATTATTTAGTTAGATTTTTAAAAATATAATTATCGAGTAATATCTTATATATCTGTAGTTTAGCACATTTTCATTTTGATGTTTACTTTCTGAAGTAAACATTGGGAATATTTTGTATGTATTATCGGCTTAGAACAGCAGCGAGTTCAGGCTATTGCTATGCAGCAAGGCGTAAAATCTCAATTACCTGCTCTATTTTTTGTTTACTAAGCCGATCTTCCGGTAAAATACTCGAAATGCTCTCTGTAATACACTGACATTTCAATTGGTAAAGCACATCGGTTATCGAAACCGTCTCTTTATGTGAACGCCACGGTATCGTATCCCACAGGGTTGGCGCAAACTGTAATGCCTGCTGTTGACTCCATATCATTAATGTAGAATAAGCAGTACAAGTCAGCGGTACAGAACGAATAACCGAGTGCTCACTCCAGCATTGCCATTGCCCAAGGCCAAGATGCTGCTTCATATCTTTTAATGCATTTTCTAGTGACCAGCGTGCAGCCACAGCAGTAATAATGGATACAACAGGCCGTAAAAGATCGGTACAGAAAAAATAGGAAGTAACTGTTTTTCGTTTTCGAGGATATATAACGATAACCATTTTAACAACCGCTGCTGCGGGTTTCCAGTAGGCAAAGAATTCACGATACTCAACGGTTTTTTCTTTTCCATAAAGCATAAGCGTTAATGGCGAAAAATGTTCTTTCTGCTGGGCAAGCCTCGCAAGTTTCGTCAATCGTTTCCCTTTTACCGGAGGGCGCCCTCTTTTCTTTCGGCGTCGTGAAGAGTCCATGGGAGCAAAAAGGGCCGCGTCGCTACGCAACCGACTAATCATGGTAATATGAACTTCACGACAAAAACAGAGTAACTTTTTCTTCGCATATAGTGCATCAGCCACAAGGGTGACAGGCAGTTCGAGCGCCTCTTCTTTTATACGTTTGAGCATAGTGATTGCAATATCAATTTTTCTCTGGAATTGTTCGGAGGAGGATACGGCCGATTGGGAAACAAATAATGACGCCATGAAGGGAAAACAAATCCATTTCTTGAGTACAGAAATATGATGTATTATTCCAGCGGTTACCCAGTTATGCCCTTTGATATACTGGGCAAGATTAACTTTTGCCGCATGATCAAAATGGACACCACGGCCCCAGATGTGTTTTCCGTATTTGGGAACAAGCGTATCATCAATGCCAATGAGTAATTCTTTGAGATGGAGGATTCTGATGATTGTATGAAAAAAAAGCGGTCGATAGAAACGATGGCTCCCATTTGTAGTGATATAAGAATCTGTGATAATTGGTGAAATGTTTAATTCTTTCACCAAGAAGATAAAAAGAGGTCACTGCTTTTTGGGGACTGATGAGAATGCCTTTGATATAATCGGTAAAAAACGAAAAAGAAGGTTCTGTGAAAACGCAACGCATATTTTCTAATATTTTCGTGAAACTATCCGGGAGTGATATTATTTTACTCATGGTGAGTACTCCTTTCGGTTAAATTTATTATTAACATTATTTATTTAAAAATAAAATAATCTTTGGAGTGACTCACCTTCTTTCTATTTACAAAAAAGTGCTAAACTACAGTTATATATAAAAATGTTTATTTTTAGGTAAAGTAAGCGTGCAATCGAGTGATAAATTATCTATACACCTTCCAATATTAAGGAATGTGAAAGGTAATAGCTATCAATAGATAATAAATTTTTAGAATTCTAAATTCTTTTCGATAGGCCTTCTTAATAATTTTACACATTTTATTTCACACAATATCCTATTATTTTATCGCCAAGTATTCTAAGGCATCTACGTACCTTTTCTTTTTTCAGAAATGGAAATATTTTTTCACCTAAAATATATGTCGGATTCAAGTTGACTTTAGAGAAAATTGATTTTAGGTCCTTTTCAACCCTGAAAATTGACATCTTATTACAATGTGTAGGATCGTCAAGCAAGTAGTATCTGTATTCTTTGGTTCTAAAGGCTTTAAATATATCGTAAAATCGCTTTATAGGATAATTTGGTGTACCTAGAACAAACCGACCGCCTGGTTTTAGAATCCGTTTGAATTCGTTTAGGTAAGAAAAGTATATATTACGAGGGATATGTTCGATAACATTTGAGGAAAATACAATGTCAAATATTTTTTCTTCAAAAGGTAAGAAATCCTTTTCGGGTGAGATTTGCAAACATTGAAAACCTTTTTCTCGTACACATTTAACTTCAATTTCGTCGACTTCAACGCCGATAAGTTTTTCTTTTGGGACAATACGAGCAAAGACCTCAAGATAACGTCCGCCACCACATCCGAAGTCAAGAATATGCACAAGCTCGGGGGTAGGATGAATATCAAGACCACATATTGTATAAATCCTTTTGGCTGTTTCGTCACTTAGCGGAGTTTTATCCCATATTTTATTTGTATGTTCCATCAACTTTAGTTCTTACAGATTTATTATTTAAAAAATTTAACGTAAATCAATTAGAACGGTTTAGGCATAAATACTTTGAAATATTTTTAATAAATAATAGGATTTATTTTGCGGAATCAGAAATGAATAGTTGATTTTTTTTTATATCTGTGGTAGAATGTATCAAGGTTCTGTTCAATTTCAAAGTTGATGTAATCTATATCCTCTGGAGAAAGTTCTTGTTGATAACCACCAACAATTCCTTTTCTGGTTTTTAAAGAACGTTCATCATTGGATGTTGAAAATCCGTGCCAGTTGACTTTGCCATTTAATTCTACTCTGCGCATATTGTCGAATTGTCCGTAATCGATTGCACTGTGGATAAAATGTTCCGGTACCTTCACCCCAATGTAGTTCAAAATAATCTTAAATTGTCCGTATACGTCTAATCGGATATCTTCATAGTATGCTATAAAAAGATTACGAAATATATTAGAGTTGGTGATCCAGGCATTCATATAATTAATAATGGGTTTTATCCCATACCTCGCCTTTATGGATTTGGTTCTTTCATTAAAGTAGGGGAATCTGATAAACTCAGAGATCGTTCCATTAAAATTTTTACTCCGATATTTTTCGTTATAATAGTGGGAAACCACCACATCCCTTGGGTCCCGTACCAAGAGAAAGATTTTCTTGTTTTTATAATAAGTAATTGGAAAATTTTTTCCCTGTGCAATTGTAGTATTTTTATATCCGTGTCCAAAGAGAATACGAGGCAGATTATCCCCTCCTGTCTTTTTCTTTTTCAAGAACCACTCTATTGGAATATGCAACAAATCAGCATATATCTTGGCTATCATAAATTCAAGCCATGATCTACCTGACTTTGGAAACGAAACGGCATAGACGACGTTAGTCTTAACGCTAAGCAAGCCTAAATACTGTGCGATTTTTTTCAAATAATGAATAAATAGCATTATTTATTGAATTAAATTAACATTAATAGAAAATTAGTCTATTTCACTATAGTACCAGATAAAATAAGAAATCTTTTGTTTAATTTATATATCGTTTTGTATTAATCCTCGAGTTTAAAATACTTGTAGAATCGTGTATGTAATATCTA
>Ga0190359_1001590_pt1 | contig 14181 bp, 11 predicted proteins | sample 48721823_MG_FD_161269 | JGI IMG/M metagenome (GOLD analysis project Ga0190359, IMG submission 161269) | Hydrothermal vent microbial mat bacterial communities from Southern Trench, Guaymas Basin, Mexico - 4872-18-2-3_MG | ecosystem: Environmental > Aquatic > Marine > Hydrothermal vents >... | reverse complement strand
TCAACCATAATCACATCTGCCCCAAAGTCCGCCAGAAGCAAAGTACAAAAAGGTCCTGGCAGAAACCGGCTTAGGTCTAAAACCTTAATGCCTTCAAGTGGCCCTTTGCTAGAGGAATTCATTATGCTCTCTGTTTAAGGCACTATTTTCCTTTGAATTTTGATTTCCTCTTTTCCAAAAAGGCAGAGATCCCTTCTCTTTTATCTTCAGTATGGCAGAGATTGGCCCACAGCTCATTTTCCAGACTTAGCCCCTCCTCAAGGGGAAGGGCACAACCTTGACTGATAGCCTTTTTAGCCGCTCTTACAGCCAATGGCCCCTTTTCATTTATCTTGTCAGCGACCTTTTCCGCCTCTTCCATAAGAGAGCCATAAGGCACTACCATGGTGACCAGGCCATAAGATAAGGCATCTTCAGGGATCAAGGTGCTTCCAGTATAGATAAGATACCTGGCCAGGCCTGGGTTGATGATCCGGGGAAGCCTCTGGGTACCACCGGCACCAGGCATGATTCCTAGATTCACCTCAGGAAGACCCAGCCTGACATGATCAGCAGCGATGCGGAGGTCGCAGCAGAGGGCTAACTCAAGGCCAGCTCCAAGACATGTACCGTTAATTGCAGCGATAGTAGGTTTTTCAAGGTTTGCTACTTTAGAGAAAAGCCTTCTTGTCTCCTGGACCCTTGCCAGACCTCCTTCATAGTCAAGATCAAGAAGACTCGGGATATCGGCCCCAGCGGCAAAGATTTTCTTACCCGCAGCTGTAAGGATAACCGTCCAAATCTCTTCTCTTTTTTCCAGATCATCTAAACGCTCGGCAAGTTCCTTTTTTAATTCTGCCCCAAGGGCATTTACTGGAGGGGAATCCATAATGAGTAATGCCGTGTTTCCTTTAACCTTCATTTGGGTATGTTTAAAACTCATCATTTTTTCCTTTATGTCTCCTTAAGATACCTTCCTTCCCGAATCATTTTAGTCGGTTCGAATATCTTTTTATCGAACTCTTTACTTAAACGTTCTAACCGCTTCACCAGATCATCGGACTCAAATTGCTGGGCCTCTTCCATAGGTCCCTTCTCATTTCCAGTACCATTGACAATCGCCTTATCAATATCCTCTGCTGTGGCCACTCCCCACTCAATCAACTTTGTAGCCTCATTTATCTGGACAGCCAATATATCCTTAGGATCTACTTTCTGGGTAGCCTTGCTTATATCTATCTCTGGTCTTCCTTTTGACCAATCATAAAACCCGCGACCAGTCTTTTTTCCATATTCACCGGCCTTAACCTTATCTTTCATAAACCTAAATGGGCCAAGGTCAGGAGAGATAGCCTGGGAAAAATAATTGCGGGCATTGTAAGAGACATCGATCCCAGTAAAATCAAGGAGTTCAAATGGGCCCATCGGTTTACCAAGTTTTCTCATAAGAGCATCTATCTCTTCTGGTTGTGCAATACCGTGATCAACTATTGCCCCGTAAAGGGCACCACTTGGCGCCTGAACTCTGTTGACAATAAATCCAGGAATATCCTTCTCTACCCGAACCGGTATTTTGCCAATACGGGTACAAAAGCTATATGCAACTTCCATTGTCTCGTCACTGGTATGATCCCCTTTGATCACCTCTACAAGCCTCATCAGGACCACAGGATTAAAGAAATGAAGCCCAAGTACCTTTTCGGGCCTCTTTGTGGCTAAGGAGATCTCCGTAATAGACATAGTAGATGTATTAGTTGCCAGAATAGCATTCTCTGGGCTGAATCTATCTATATCTTTAAAAACCTCCTTCTTTAGATCAAAAATCTCTGGTACGGCCTCAATTACCAGTTCTGCTTCTTTAACCGCTTCCTCTAAGCTTACTGTTGTGGAGAGCAGATCTGTGGTGATCCGATCATATTGTTCCCTGGTTAGCTTATTTTTATTTAAAAATTTTTGGAGGCTATCTGTCAGTCGCTTTACCCCTCTTTCTACTAATTCCTTATTGATATCTCTCATGCATACACTATAACCGGCTAAAAGGGCTACCTCAGCAATTCCATGGCCCATGTCACCAGCGCCAATTAGGGAAATCTTTTGGATATCTTGGATCCTCATAATTTAACCTCCAATATCAACGCTTAAATAATCAATTAATAGGCCTACAATCTCGTTTCCACCCAAAATCTAAATAACTTTTCAGATAACCGCCTTCCATCTTAAGAACCTCTTTACCAATCCTACCTCGTGATCATTGTGGAAGGTAGCCATAATGCAAGTTGCGGAAAGAGCATTATAATTGCAATGCCTATGAATGCTAATAGGGTAAATGGGATTATTGACCGATAGATTTCTCCCATGGACACACCCATAGGCCCAGCCAGGCTCTTCATATAGAAGAGATTAAAGCCAAAGGGTGGTGTTATATATGCGATCTCCATATTGATGGTAAACAGTATCCCAAACCATACAGGATCAAAGCCAAGTTTTGTAATAAGGGGGATAAAAACCGGGGTGCAGATCATGATTATTCCTGCTGGGTCTATGAAGCAGCCAAGGATAAAGAAAATAATCTGCATCCCTATAACTATAATCCACCTGTTTACCTCAAAACTGGTGATAAGCTCATGCACAAACTCCGAAGCCCCCATGGCAATATAAATATGGGAAAAGCACTTTGCACCGAGCAATATCCACATGACCATGGCTGTAAGATTAAGGGTTCTTCTCAGGGCATCAACAAATATCTGCCAGGTGAAGCGCCTCTTTGTGATAATAACCACAAGAGCCCCAAAGGCGCCTATTCCCGATGCCTCTGTTGGGGTACATATTCCGGTATAGATAACGCCAAGGACAAGAAAGATCAGTACAATTGGAAGAATAACAGCCTTAAGGCTTCGAAATTTTTCCTTCCAGGTTGCCCGCTCTTCCTCGGGAATAGGCGGGCCAAGATGGGGTTGAAAAAATGATCTTATCCCAATGTAGGCAATAAAGATAGAAGCGAGGATAATTCCTGGAAATACACCACCCATAAAGAGCTTGCCAACAGATTCCCCGGTAAGGGAGGCATAAAGGATCATGATAATGCTTGGAGGAATAAGGATTCCCAGAGTTCCGCCTGCCGAGATACAGCCAACAGCAATAACCTTGTCATAATTCCTTTTGAGCATTGAGGGAAGGGCTATCAAACCCATTGTCACGGTAGCCACACCACTTATCCCTGCCATGGCGGCAAAGATAGCACAGATAACTACCGTTCCCATGGCCAGACCTCCCTTTAATGAGCCAGCCCATTTATACATCATGTCATAGAGGTCATCAGCAAGTCCGGACCGCTCCAGAAAGTTAGCCATCAGGATAAAAAGCGGAACAGCTATAAGAATAAATTCTGTCCAACTGCTAAAGGCTGTTGTGGCAAGGATATAAAGTGCTTGAGGACCCCATTGCCAGATGATGAATATAACGGCTACAGAGCCAAAGCAGAAAGCGAGTGGAAAACCAAGAACAAGCAAAATAATGAGTGAAGTGAAAAGCATTATTGTGATAAAGCTTGTGCTCATTTTTTAGCCTTCTCAAATATCCCGGCTGACTTTGGTGGCTCAACCCCTGTAGTAAGGGCTACTATGCTTCTTATAAAATTAGCAATGCCCTGCATGAGAATGAGAAGTACCCCAATGACAATGGCTATCTTGGCAGGGTAAAGAGGAAGTCCTAGAAGACCTTCAGAACGCTCTCTAAGTATTAAAGAATCCAAGGCCATATCCCAGGTCTGCCACAAAAGGACAATAATAAATCCAAAGAATAGGAATGAGGTGAGGATGTCTATAACCATCCTCGTTCTCATTCCAAACCGGCTGTAAACTATCTCCACATTTACATGCCCTCTGCGCAGTAGTGTGTATCCCCCGGCAAGGGCAGCATAAATACAGAGAAGCGACTGATTTATTTCAAGTGCCCATGAGGTGGAGCGGTTGAAGATATATCTCATCACCACCTCATAGGTAACTATGAACATCATAACTGCACCTATGTAGGCTACCACCCTACCTATATGCTCATTGATGTAATCTATAACTTTAAGAAAGCCCATTTTAGTTATTTCCACCTTTTATATCAGGAAGGAAATCTATTTTAGTGTTCCTTTTTCCTTCAAATAGTCCTTTAGCATGATTATAAGTTCTTTACATCTCGGTGTCTTTTTACCAAAGACATCCCATGTGTTTACCGCTATTTCTCTAAGCTTATTAGCTTCCTCTTCAGGAAGCGTTATGAACTTTACCCCTTTCTCCTTTGCTGCTACCATATACTTATTATCTACTTTCGCTGTCTCACTACAAACCCAGGGTACTAATTCTCGTGCAACCTCATTGCATATCATCTGTATGTCATCAGGAAGCTTATTCCATGCATCCAAATTAAAATAGATATTTATCATTATAGAGCCAGCAATGGGAGGGAGGGTAACATAATCAATAACTTCCTGCAGCTTGTACATCTCTAAGGCATACAAGGGATAAATGGTCCCCTCAACCGTTCTTCTCTGTAATGCCATATATTGTTCAGCACCGGAGATCGATACAGGGGCTGCCTTAAGTGCTTTGGCAAGCAAGGAATAGGGGCCAAATGTTCTCAATTTTCTCCCTTTAAGATCATCAAGTTTGTTTACGGGAAATTTTGTCATCAGAACATAAGAGGCAAGGGGATAAACCCCCATATAGTATGTTCCCTTCTCTTTATATGCCTCTCTTATCAGATTTAGTGCCTTACCACTCTTATAATCATAATAAAATTTAGATGCATCCGCATAATCGGCAAAGCTTTGAGGGAGTCCAGTTTCAATGACTGCCTCGGGGATCAGCCGGGCGTTATAAAGGCCTGCCGAAATACCCCCTTCTACTACACCTTTCTGCACCGCTCCATATAGTTCCAAAGTTTTTACCAAAGCGCCAGGGGCATACATCTTTATCTGAAGTCTTCCGCCACTCCTTTTGGCTACCTCATCCCTAAATCGGGGGAGCAGAGACTTATAAAGGAAGCTTCCTGTTGAAAAAGCAGATGAAATCTTCCAAACAATAGGTTTTTCGGAAGTTTGGGCAAGTACTGAATTATGGTGTAGCAGAAAGCTAAACCCTATGGCTAAAACCAGTACTAAGATTAAAGAGGATTTTTTCATTTTTTTCTCCTTTCTTATTTTAAAAGGTTCATTTTTCACAACACCACTTGACAAGTCTCTTATAGTATTAAATATAATCTCACCTCCTTTTTCTTATAACGTTGTTTGCAATAAGGTTACCCCTGATAATCCCTGTTTACTCCCTGCCTAATATAGCTATACTACAAACACTTCCACTGGGAAGACCACCCAGATTATGGGTGAGCCCCAAACGGGGATTTTTCATCTGTCTTTCTCCACATCTGCCTAAAAGCTGATTGTATACCTCGTAGAGCATCCTCAATCCTGAGGCACCGATAGGGTGGCCAAAACACTTCAGGCCCCCATCTGGCTGTGCCGGGAGTTTTCCATTAAGATCAAAAAACCCATCCATTATATCCTTCATGGCTTTTCCTCTCGGGCAGATACCAAGATCTTCGTATGTTGAAAGTTCTGTGATGGAAAAACAGTCGTGGAGCTCCATCATGCTTAGCTCTTCTCGTGGATTTTTAATTCCTGCCTCTTCATATGCCCATTTTGCAGCCTGGGTGGTTGTCATCACATAGCTGCCATCCCAGTTTGTATACATTGCTTCCTCTCCAGATGTTACGGATATCTGAACTGCCTTGACCATAACCGGGTCCTTTTTGAGGCTCCTTGCGATTTCAGGAGTTGTAACAATAGCTGCTGCGCCACCATCACTGACTCCACAGCAATCATATAGACCAAGAGGCCAGGCTACCATAGGGGCATTAATAGCTTCTTCTTCTGTGACCTTCCGGCGAAGGTGGGCCTTTGGATTCAAGAAGCCATTTGCATGGCTTTTAACAGAGATGTGGGCCATAGCCCTTTTTAGTTCATCATATGGGATCTTGTATTTGGCCATATAACTTGTTGCCATAAGTGCAAATCCGGCAGGGGCTGTATAATTTGGCCTTATCATTGTATTTAGCTGACTTATATTTCCACCACCAGGTAGACCTCCATATCCGGTATCCTTTAGTTTCTCAGCTCCTAATGCGAGGGCGATATCATAGGCCCCTGAGGCAACAGCATAACAGGCACCCCTTAAGGCCTCTGTGCCTGTGGCACACCAATTTTCTACCCTGGTCACCGGAATGAAGGGTAACTTCAATGTAGTAGAGAGAGGAACGGCCGCCTTGCCATAATTTACCTGATCAAAGTGACAACCCCACCAGGCAGCCTGGATCTCCTTTTTTTCAATTCCGGCATCTTCAAGGCATTCCACAAAGGCATCAATGATTAAATCTTCGGCGTTTTTATCCCACAATTCCCCAAAGTGGGTGCAACCCATTCCTATAATAGCTACTTTGTCCTTTATCCCTGTCGACATCTAATCCACCTCCTTTATGGGGACCGCCTTCCAGAAATAGCCATGAATGTCTCTTCTGTCATCATAGTATCTCTTTCTGAAGCTCATCTCTACTGGCATTCCCACATTGAGCTCATCCAGGGTGCAATCTGTAAAGTCAAACCAGTACCTGCCACCACCATCAAAATCCACTTGCCCGTGGATAGCAGGTGGATCAAAGGATGCGGCCAGCATATCACCAGTGTAATTAAAGATTTTTGCCATTTTATCGGCAAAAGTATAATCTTCCATCTGATCAATAGCCCCACAATCAGGATTAACACACACCCTCTGTGGGGGGTACTGAGGTGTACCACATTTCTTGCATCTGCTCCCTACAAGTCCAAAGATGGTTTTTCGATTCCTCCAAAGAAAGCTCCATCTGGTCCAGATATCCTCCTCACTACGAAGGCCTAAATCTGCTTGGCATAAGCCCCGAAACACAAGATATTTTTCGTAATTTGTAAGTTCAAATTTCCTCTTTAAATAACAACTAATCCTCTTTCTTTTCTTTAATTTATCGATCCTGTCTGTGGTTTCAAGAAATAGGGCCTCACACCCATTGCCAAAGCTAACGACCAATATTTTCTCCCCAGGTTTTGCATCTTCAAGGGCCTTGGCCAACATTACTAAGGGATGGGCTGCTCCTGTGTCACCTATCTCTTCCATCATTGTTCCCTGAAGTTGAGAATCTTCAATGCCCACTCTTTTAGCTATCTTTCTATGTGCTGCGGGATAATCACATGGATATATTACCTTTGCAAAATCAGTAATCTTTAAATTGTATTTCTCTAACAATCCATTTATTGCTGAGGGGATAAATTTTTCCAATCCTTCATCCCTGATCCATCTTTCCTCCCAGGAGCGGTCATATTTTGCCAGATCTCCGCGGTAATGATCGACAAAATCGTAACTGAGAAAGTAAGCGCCTTTAAATTCGGCAATCACCTGCTGATTCCCTACCATGAAGGCAGTTGCCCCATCACCAAAGAGCATCTCCTGAGCTGTGCCTGTCTTTCCAAGGCGGCTATCTGCAGCACAGACGAGCATCCTTTTGGCCCTTCCTGCCTCAACTGTTTCAAGGGCAGATATCAAGGCAGTAGTTCCTGACCTTAGGCCATTACTGAAATCGGCAGAACGAACGGTGTTAGGTAAATTTAAGGCGGTTCCAATTATCCCTGAGTTTAATCGTTCTTTATATGGCATGGTGGTAGAGGCAACGTATAGTCCATCTACTTGTGAACGATCAGTATCGGTGAGACAATCAATACAAGCAGCCGTGGCCATTGTTAAGCTATCTTCATCAAAATTAGCGACAGCTTTCTCTCCCCTGGCATATCCTGCAGATCCTGGATTTAACCATCCCATGGCCTTGAAGATAATCTTGCGATTCAATCGATAGCGGGGTATATATCCTCCATAAGAGACTATCCCAATCATTATGTTTACTTACCTCCTTGCATTATCTCTTTTTAATTTCTCACTGATCCTAAGTGTCCCTTTAATCTCCTTAAAGATAAATAATATGCCCTTTCATTTTCCAGAGTCATCCTTAAGGTGTATAAAATTCTTTCATCTCCCTTTTTAGGATTTTACCGACTGAATTTTTAGGAAGAGCTTCAGCAAAGATAACCTTCTTTGGCGATTTATAGCTGGCAATCTGGGCCTTGCAGAACTTAATTACCTCTTCTTCTGATAGGTGTGATCCTGATTTCACTACTATAACGGCCGTAACGGCTTCACCCCATTTAGGATCTGGCAGACCAACAACAGCAACCTCAGCCACCTGCGGGAGCTTGATAATTGTATCCTCTACCTCCCTAGAATAAACGTTCTCTCCTCCGGTAACGATCATATCTTTTTTCCGGTCAACAAGATATACATAGCCTTGCTCATCAACTTTTACCAGATCTCCAGAGTGCATCCAACCTCCCTTCATTGCCTCTTGAGTGGCCTCTTGGTCTTTATAATAATGGCTCATACGTGTAGGACCATCGTAGACAAGTTCACCGACTTCGCCGATAGATACATCCTCATCTTTATTGTTAACTACTCGGATTTCATTTGTTGGATAAGGGAGCCCAACCGATCCAGGCTTTCTGAAGGCATCCTCAGGGGATAGTTGGGTTATAGCCCCTGCTGATTCTGTCTGTCCATACCCATCTAAGATACCGGCATTGGGGAAAAGATGGGCTAATTTCTTCTTTACCTCCATAGGCATAGGAGCTGCTCCTGAACTGAGTTTTGTGATGGAGTTTAGATTATATCTATGAAGATCTGGAAGATTTACAATCTCACCATAAATCGTGGGAATAGCGCTCCATCTATTTATCCCTTCCTTCTGAATGGTTTGCAGGCAATCCAATGGGTCATATCTCTCTTTCAGAAGGACCGTTGCTCCGATGAAGATATGTGAAATAAAGGTTCCAATCCCACCGACATGGAAGAGAGGAAAGATATACATAGAGATATCCTCAAAACTAGTCATCCCGCCTATGCAATAGTTAACTGATAACGATAGAAAATTCCTATGGGTCAAAACTACGCCTTTAGGTCTTCCGGTAGTTCCAGCCGTATAAATAATACATGCCTCATCATCCTCTTCAACTCTAACCCCCTCTGGCTCTCTGGAGGAGGCATTCTGAAGCAACGACTCATAATGAAGAAACCCAGGCATGGTTTCATCATGAACGATGATAAAGCGGTCAATCTTTTGGTTTTTCTGCCGGATTGCTTCCACCTTTTCTAAAAGGGAATTATCAAATATAAGAGTAGAAGAGTCAGAATGGTCTATGAGAGTAAACATCTCTTGAGAGGTTAACCGGGTATTGATCGGGACCACAACCCCACCAATCTTAAGGATAGCGTATATTGATTCGACAAATTCGTTGGAGTTATTGAAGATGAGAGCCACCTTCATGCCTTTTTTAACCCCATGTGCCATTAAGGCATTGGCAAGCATGTTAACCCTTGTGTTTAGCTCTTTATAGGTGATTCTCTTTTCCTTGAAGATAAGTGCGAGTTTATCTTTGTATTTTCTGCTGTTTCTGGTTAGAGTAAAACCACTATTCAATTGCATTCTTAATTTTCTCTTTTTTTATCTAACATAATACAATTATTATGCCACCTGTTCCCTCACAGAATATAATTCTATTGAGTCTTAAAAATAAATTGTATTAAATCAAGGTATATCAATATTTACCCAGAGATCAAAATTATTTAAAAAAGCTGCTTTCAAGTTTGTTAATTAATATAGAGAAATAAAAATTTGTTTGATTTTTAGGACAGAACTTTTCTATACTCTGAAAAAGGATTATTAATCCGCTTTCCGCTTTTTGAGTCTATTATTGGAAAGATCTATATTAGAATTTCTATTGGGGGCGACAATGAGGGCAAACGGCCAAAATTACATGAATAATGAGTTAATCAGATTAACCATTGATAACCCTTACGAGGGGTTAACCATTGTAGATGCCAATGGAATCATAAGATGTTTCAGTAGAAGCAATGAAAAGGTATTTAATGTTAGCAGGGAAGATGCTGTAGGCAAACACGTTACAGAGGTTATTCCAAATACTAGGCTTCATATAGTTGCCAGGACTGGTAAGGCAGAAATAGGAGATCCTATGTTAATCGGAGATGAAAAGAAGATCGTTGGCAGATTTCCTATAAAAAAGAATGGCAAGGTTATTGGGGCTGTTGGCAAGGTAATATTTTTTCAGACTAAAAAATTTATAGAGATGGCATCAAAAGTTTCCCAGTTACAAGAAGAAATCAAGTTGTATCAGAAAAATATAACTTCCTTCCTAAAGGCTAAATATACATTTGATGATATTATAGGGGAAAGTGAGGCATTAAAAAAAGTTAAGGAAGAGGCAAGACGATGCTCTAACACATCATCTACGATCTTGATAACCGGAGAAACTGGAACCGGTAAAGAATTATTGGCTCATGCCATACATAACTCAAGCATCAAAAAATATCAGCCCTTTGTCAACTTAAACTGTGCCGCAATTCCGGCTGAACTAATAGAGTCGGAGCTATTTGGCTATGAAGAGGGTGCTTTTACTGGAGCAAGGAGGAAAGGTAAACTTGGAAAATTCGAACTGGCTCGAAATGGTACAATCTTTTTGGATGAAATAGGTGAGATGCCGTTACAGCTACAGCCTAAGCTATTAAGGGTGCTGCAGGAGAAGGAGGTAGAAAGGGTAGGGGCAAGCCACCCAATACAGCTAAACTTCCGGCTTATTGTCGCTACCAACAAAAACTTAGCCACAGAAGTAAGGAAGGGAAATTTTCGGGAAGATCTATACTATAGATTAAATGTAATGACTCTGCGGATGCCACCACTGTGCGAGATTAAAGAAGATATCCCGCTTTTAATTGAGCACTTCTTAACCAAGATGGCCATAAAACTGGGAACAAAGAAAAAGAGACTCACCAAGGAGGCAGAGAATCTCCTTTTAGAATATAACTGGCCAGGTAATGGAAGAGAGTTAGAAAATATTATTGAAAGGGCAGTAAATATTACTGAAAAAGAGATAATTCCTATTCAGAGTATGCCATCAAAATTAATCATGTCTAATCTCATTGCAAAAGAAAAAGATCCCACTCCAAGAAGCTTTGATAAGGCAATGCAAGATGCCAAAAGAGAGATAATAAAGTCTGCCCTTCGCTATACCAATAATAACAAGGTAAAGGCAGCAGAATTGTTAGGAATACAAAGAAGCAAGTTTTATTATACTATGAAAAAAATTGGTTTGCTTTAAATATTAAACATGTCTGAAATATCGGACATGTTATTTGTTTCTCTTGCTTAGATCGCTAAAGATTCGCTCCTGATAAAAACCCTATCCCATCTCTTGCATGTTCATTTTTACACGACTCCCTATGCATGATATAACCCTAAGCTATCCATATATTCATTACACCTATGTCTTTGCAGGAAAAGACCTTTAGACGATTAGAACTACAGGTGTTCGAGTAATTAAAAATAACATGGCACAAAAGTTGCTTTTTACCTTTAAACAGGAGGGATTGTTATTTCAATGGCCATTCTAGAGCTTCAGAAAATCAGCAAGGCCTTTGGTGGTGTCCATGCAGTTGAAAATTTAGATATCAGAGTAGAAAAGGGCGAGATTCTTGGCCTAATAGGGCCTAATGGGGCCGGTAAAACAACTACTTTTAATGTTATCAGTGGAGTCTACCCCCCTTCAAAAGGCAGGATATTATTCGAAGGGCAAGATATTACCGGTATGAAGGCCTATAAAGTTGTCAAAATGGGTATTGCCAGGACTTTCCAACTCACCAGTCTTTTTATGAAATATACCGTCCTGGAAAATGTCCTTACTGGATTTCATCTATCTCTGCGTTCAGGGTTGTGGTCTTCTCTATTTCCTACACCAGAGAGCATCAATAAAGAGAGTACCATTAGAGAAAGGGCGTTAGAGATATTGAGATTTTTAGAGATAGGGCATCTTCAAGACCAAATGGCCCAAAATCTACCCTTTGGCCATCAGCGGTTATTGACTCTTGCCATGGCATTAGCCCTTGATCCAAGGCTGTTGATGCTGGATGAACCTGTTGGAGGCCTTCACTCGGATGAGATCAGTATGATAATAGATAGGATAGAAAAGATTCGGGATAGAAAATCGGATATAGCAATTGTATTAGTAGAACATAACATGCCTGTGGTTATGAACATCTGTCACCGAATTGCTGTCATGAATTTTGGGGTAAAGATTGCTGAAGGTTCTCCAGAGGAGATCCGGTCCAATCCTGATGTTATTCAAGCTTACTTAGGGTCTACTGATGCTTCTTGAGATAAATAATCTTTGGGTCCATTACGGTGAGGCGGTTGCAGTGGCTGGGATTGATCTCCAGGTACAGGAGGGTCTGGCAGTGGCACTTATTGGGGCAAATGGTGCAGGGAAGACTACTATCTTAAGGACGATCTCAGGCCTGATTAATCCCACCCAGGGGGAGATTCGATTCTCTGAAAGAAAAATCAATGGCCTGAGGGCGGACACCATAGTCAGTTTAGGAATTAGCCATTGCCCAGAAGGCAGACATGTCTTTCCCAATATAAATGTTATGGAAAACCTTTTAATGGGTGCCTATTTAAGGAGTGATAAAAAAGAGATAGAAAGAGACATAGAATGGATCTTTAACCTCTTTCCAGTATTGAAAAAGATAGACAAACATATGGCAGCCACCCTCTCTGGTGGTGAGCAACAGATGCTTGTGTTGGGAAGGGCGATGATGAGCCAACCCAAACTTCTTCTTTTAGACGAGCCTTCGTTAGGGCTCGCGCCTTTATTGGTGGATGTAATCAGCCGCACTATCAGTTCCTTCCACCAAAAGGGGATGACCATCCTCTTGGTGGAGCAGAATATGAGAATGGCCCTCTCTCTGACCCAGTGGGGCTATGTCTTGGAGACAGGGAGGGTACGACTGGAAGGGAAATCTGAGGAACTTGTTAAAGATAAATCCTTAGAAGATGCCTATTTAGGCATTCTAAAGAGATAAACCTTTAACCTTTAAAAAGGAGGGGAAAGATGTTTACGAGAAAAAGGGTTTTTCATTTTTTTGGGTCCTTAGTATTACCATTTTTTATTCTATCCTTTTTGGTCCTTTCGGCTCCAGTTAATGGGGCTCAGAGGGAGCTACTTTTTGGAACCAGCCTCCCTCTTACTGGGCCAGGTGCAAGTTACGGTCTCCCTGAAAAGAGGGCCCAGGAGATTGCCGTTGACCAAATCAACGAGGCAGGTGGAATTACTGTTGGCACTACTAAATATCGAGTTAAATTGCTCGTTGAGGACAATAAATATTCTACCAAGGATGCAGTGGCAACGGTCAACAAACTGGTGAGGGATAAAGGTGTGCGGTTCATGCGTGTATTTGGTACTGCTCCTTGCTTGGCCACCCTTGATTTTATGAATAAGTCTCGTGTTATAAATGGTGCTTTGTCTTCAAGCAGAAAGCTCGTGTCAATAAATTATCCTTACACCTTCAGGGCCTATAACACCTCCTATGAAGTGCTTCCCCCGCTTTTTGGCTGGGTACGCAAAAACATGCCTCGTATAAATAGCATTCAGGCCGTTATGATGGACGATGCGACTGGTAAGGCAATAGGAGATGCCCTCTTGCGCTCTTCGAAATACTTTGATCTTGACCTCACTGTGCATTATGTGCCTCGCAAGACCATGGATTTTTATCCGATATTGACAGAAATGCTGGCCAAAAAGCCGGATGCTATCTATGCGGCTGGTGGTTCAAACTGGGGACTGGTTTACAAGTCAGCCAGAGAGATGGGCTTTAAAGGGCAATTTCTGGCCAGCACCTTCAAGACCGAGTGGTGGGAGATGGTGGGCCCTAAAATGCTTGAGGGATACATTCATTGCGAGCCTTCCCTTACATCTGAACTTGTCCATAAGGGCTTAAGAGAATACAGAAACACCTATCTTGCGAGATATAACGAAGAGCCTTCAGGTCTTTCTACCTATGGTTTTATCTGGACTCATGTTCTTGCTACTGCCATTGAAAAGGCAGGTACCATTGATGATCCGGACAAGATCAAGAAGGTATTAGAGACAGAAACCATTGATACTATGGCTGGAACATATGTATTTGGGGGTAAGGGTTTTTATGGTATACCCCACCAGCTTGTCAGGCCAGGCTA
>Ga0190359_1001589_pt1 | contig 14194 bp, 14 predicted proteins | sample 48721823_MG_FD_161269 | JGI IMG/M metagenome (GOLD analysis project Ga0190359, IMG submission 161269) | Hydrothermal vent microbial mat bacterial communities from Southern Trench, Guaymas Basin, Mexico - 4872-18-2-3_MG | ecosystem: Environmental > Aquatic > Marine > Hydrothermal vents >... | reverse complement strand
TATATTGTAATTGTTACAATTAGAAAATCATTGCACTTCACGGCTGCAAACTTTCGCAATTTTCATGAAAATACGCCATATGTTGCCCAGGTCCACTCAATTCTACGCCACCAACAAATTATCAAAGAAACAAGTAGAAGTATGCAAAACATATATTGAAAACAATAAAAAATTAAAGGCTATCATCGACCAAATGAGAAATCTTTCATCGAAATTACTCGATTTTGAATAAAATGCTAAGCAACATACCAATTATGCAACAACTCTAATGTATGACTTACATGCAGAATATGCTAATAAACATATCTACAGTATACTATATTATTTATATGAATGCAAAAGAATAACCGACCCGGTTTCTGCAAAAACACCTCAAAATAATCCAAAAACAAATGGGTGAACTCTTCCCAATGATGCGGGGCAGTGTCGTTAATATCGGAATGAAAAATAAACAGCCGAAATATTCATTGAATATAGAGGGTAAAACTAAATTGATGTATTTAGGAAATAAAAAGCAAGGAATCGCTAAAAAGTGGATTGATAATTACAGGAAACATATGAAACTTATTGATGAAATGACTCTGATTAATATGGAGTTAATACGCAGAACTAAGGTCGATACGGATAAAAACAAAAAAATATCCTGATTCTCAGACTTTTGCAATTACCTCGTTTGATTAAAATTTATTAATATCTGCTTAATACAGGCATTTTTGCTAATCACCTCAGTTATCGTTATCATCATGCAGCATACCGCGTTTGGCTTCATTAAAAATGCTTTCACGGCCAACCGTCACAACCACTGTGCGATTTACAGTAACAATGACGATTGAACCGTGAAAGTAAAACTAAAGCTGTAAAAACAGATTAGTGAAGTTTTGTGTAGGATTTGATTAAACAATCCCTGTTTTCAACGAGAACTTTGGCGCCTCTGTTATTTAAACCGAGGTATTCGGCAACACTTCTCGCCAGACCGGGATTAAGGAGCTTTGTACCATACTTTTCCTTCAATTCCTGGTACTGCTTAAACAATTCCGGCTCTGTTCTGAGTTTTTCAAAAAAGATATAGACTATATCTTCAGATTTCTGTTCCTCTTCAGGAATAAATTCTTTGAAGACCCGGCTGAGCAGCGGCTGTGCATCAACCGCCACATCACCTCTGTTGCTGGTAGTATTATACTTGAAACCGGTATTATCACCATACTGTTTCTTGAAGGGACGTAAATTTACACTCAATTCGAGTCCCTGGTTGCGTGCCATATCTTTTGCTGTTTTGATTAGTTCTAAAAATTCCATGGTGACCTCCTTAGATGTCATTCGATGGTGTAACAATGATTTTAATTAGTTTAACGATGTCGTACGATGTCGTCACAAACAATATACCACAAAAAAAGAAGGTCGTCAACACTTTTTTCATTTTTTTCTGTTGATAATGTTTCCTATTTTATGCATAATATAAAGATAAAATATATTTATCTTTCTAATATTCAAATTATTATTTGTTTCCTGGAAGACACACTTTTTTAAAGCAAATAATGATCTCTCTCCGTTTTTTTAGTATACTTAATAGTATGGATTCGGAAAATCAAAAAGCACAGCAATCACCCCTTCCGGTAACCATTGGCCGTTTGTTCGAATATGAAAATTACCGTACATTCCTGCATGATTTCTTCAATGAACAGAAAAAATTAAAAAAAATGTTTTCTCACCGTTACTTTGCGCGCAGGGCAGGTTTTTCATCATCCAGTGCAGTACTGAAAGTAATAAAGGGTCAGACCAATCTAAGCAGAGAATCCATAAAGAAGATAATAAAGGGTATCGGCATGGACTCCCTCTCAGCGCTCTACTTCGAGAATCTGGTAAATTATAATCAGGTTAAAAATTCCGAAGAAAGGAAGCAGTACCGTGAAACCCTGGAAAGCCTGAGAAAACGTACAACCTACTACCATATCAATAAAAACCAACTTGCCTATTTTGAGAACTGGTACTATCCGGTTATCCGCGAGCTCGCCCATTATGGTAAGTGGGATAATGATTACGAAAAACTCGCGTCACTGGTTATACCACCCATTACAGCTCAGCAGGCACAGGAGGCAGTAGAAGTACTGATAAAAAACGGGCTTCTGCGCCGTAATGAATCGGGTAACATGGTACAGACCGATACGGCGCTGACCTCAGTTGATATTCCTCCTGTATATAAAAAGAAACAGCGCAGGGAGATTCTGCAGAAGGGCATCGAAGCTGCGGAATCACTTTCTGCTGAGCAGCGTCATATAGCATACACCACCCTTGCGGTAAGTGAAAAAACATTCCACAAAATTACTGAGTATATAGACTCGGTACGAATGAATATCCTGGATATGGCGGTAAAAGACCCCGGCGCAGACAAGGTGTATCAGCTCATTTTCGAGCTGTTTCCCTTTTCTAAAAATCTCAGGAGAGGGGAACAATGATCCGGTTAATGCTCATTACCGCACTGGTCATTTCACTGCTTTACTGCGCCAACATGCATGCAGGCGGCGGTACAGACAATCCGAACAGCTTTGTTGGGACTGTTGCCTATGCAAACGGCAAACCTGCACCTGGAGCTACTGTCCGCATGATCGACAAAAGCTCCTGGCTTACTAATGCAGAAACGAATATGAGTGTCGTGATAGAAAGTACCTTTACTGATTCGAACGGCCGGTTTTCTCTGATCGCACCAGATTCCGCTCAGTATACTATTGAAGCGGCATGTGACTCCGGCAGTGTGATTGTCTGGAACAGATACCCGTTCCAGGGTGAGACACTCTATCTTAAACCCTGGGTTCGCTTTCGCGGTCTGGTAACCGGTACAGAAAAATCGTCCGGCATACTGTTCGGTGGCACGAGTTTCCGAACCTCAGTCGCTGCGGATAACACATTCGACATACTCCGTATCCCACGGGGAAACTATCCACTGGTTGCATTGGTCCCATGTGGCGCTCTGACGGAATCACGGTTCCTGGAGATTGTCTCAATAACCGGTGACAGCGCTATACAGGATGATACCTTGACAGTGCGGCCCGACACCCTGCTCGTGGATAATTTTTCACTCGGTTTTCCTCAGACAAGTCTCGGAATTTTAACAAACGGTTTCTGGTACGATTTTGTTGATAAATATGATCCGTATAACGGGAATAGCGATGTTGTTTGGGATACGGTCAGCAGCGCCGCCGCCTGGCAGGGCGGGCCGAGCCTTGCATGCTCTATTTATCTTCGAGAAGGTTTCACTACACCCTTTGGCGGTATCGGCTTTTTTATCGGCTCCTGTAATAAATATTACGATTTGTCCACTGTTACCAGTCTCGTACTCATTGTGAAAGGAAAAGGTTCGCTACGAATCTCATTTGAGACACATGAACTGGATACTCTCAGTGGTAACGGCGCCCATTTCGGAATAACGGTTTCTCTGCCCGCCCAATGGTCACGCATGGTAATTCCTCTGGATTCACTCACTGTGCCGCCGGATTCAAAGGCATTTCAGATGGGGTATACCTGGGCGCAGGTGGCACATCAGGTTCAGCGTATCGAATTCGGTGTGTATGGCAGCCTTGCTGTGGCCGGTGATACAACGGAACTATGGCTGGATGATATAAAAATGTCTGATATACAGTTGGAAATTCTGGCACAGTAGTGCCGTTCGCACTTCGGCATTGGTATTTCCCGGGAGATGCCGGAGAGAGATACATACCTCTCGTGCTCGTGATTAATCCTGCTCAGGCAGGATAATGCTCGTACTCTTAATCTGTTCTCTCGAATAACTCGATTATGATTAATATTATGAGTGCGTGCACGAGCAGGCTAAACACGAAAGAACGTAAGGAGATAAATATGTACCACCATACAATAAGAAAGGTAATAGTATTACTGTTATGGCCCATTCTTCTATACGCCTTTAACGCTGCCATAACAATCAACACGGCCAATGATCGTAAACCGATATCACCCTGGATTTACGGGACAAATACAACTCTCACCGAAACGGAAAACTGGTCTATGTATCGCTCCGGAGGAAACCGCTGGACCGGCTATAACTGGGAAAACAACGCCTCCAATGCCGGCTCCGACTGGCTCCATCACTCGGATAATTATCTCGGGGGCGGAGATACTCCCGGCAAAGCGGTCACCGACCGTCATGATGCAAACCTTGCCGCAGGGAGAATTTCACTTTTTACCGTACCGATGGCCGGTTACGTTGCAAAGGATAAAAACGGCGCCGTTACAGAATCCGAAACAGCGCCGTCACCACGTTGGGATGCAATAGCCTATGTAAAGCCGACCGCGTTTCTCCTTACTCCCGATCTTACAGACAACGTCGTATATATGGATGAATATGTCAATTTCCTTGTCGACAAGTATGGCAAAGCTTCGTCATCGACCGGTATCAAAGGCTATCTCCTTGACAATGAACCGGCATTATGGCCGTCAACACACGCCCGGCTCCACCCTGCACAGCCGACATGCGTTGAAATCACCGACCGATCCGTTGCACTGGCTGCCGCAATTAAAGCGGTCGATGAAACCGCTGAAATTTACGGGCCGGTGTTTTACGGTTTTAACGCCATGTATGATTTCCAGGGCGCACCTGACTGGGACTCGGTTTCATCCGGTCAGGAGTATACCTGGTTTGTCGATTACTACCTGCATACAATGAAACAGCGCTCCGACTCTGCCGGGAAACGGCTTCTTGATGTGCTGGATCTTCACTGGTATTCAGAAGCAAAAGGCGACAATCGTATAACCGATAAAAGCGCTGCAACGGAAAACGATCGAAAAGCACGCGTGCAGGCACCACGCACGCTCTGGCAGCCGGGCTATGTTGAAAATTCCTGGATTGGCGAGTGGTTTCAGGCCTTTCTTCCACTGCTGCCCAAAGTGCAGGAGTCAATTGACAAGTATTATCCAGACACGAAAATTTCGATTACCGAATGGAACTTCGGTGGGGAGGATGATATATCGGGAGGCATTGCCAAGGCGGATATTCTGGGCATTTACGGCAAGCTTGGCGTATATGCTGCGTCATACTGGAAACTCTGGGACTCTACCGATTACACGAGCGCCGGATTTAAAATTTATAGAAATTTCGACGGGCAGAAAGGCGCCTTTGGCGCTATCCATGTGCAGGCAACCACTGACAACTGGGAAAACGGCTCTGTCTATGCCGCGCAAAAAAGTGATACCAATACCGATCTCCATCTAATAATTATTAATAAAAATTTTACCGAGCAGATGGAGGCCGCCATAACAATAACTTCGAATGCAATATATAAAGACGGTGTTGTCCGGGGCTTTGACTCCCGGAGTGCGTCAATTAAACAATACCAGCCGATTTCATCAATACAGAACAATACCTTTACCTATACGGTACCCGCATTGAGTGTCTATCATATCATACTGAAGGAGCAGGGCAATTCCATAGGCTCATCACTCGCATCGTTGACAGGCAAACACAACAATTTTAAGGCAACCCGAAACAAAAACGGCGCCATGCAGTATTCACTCTCTCTGCCTGAAAGCAGGAAGGTCACAATAAACCTTTATGATCTGCAGGGGAAATTGATTCAGACTGTTTTCAACGGCATTCTTGGTCCCGGATCGCACAGCAGGATCTGTGCCGGGCGGTTTGCAACCGGGATCTATTGTACAACGGTGAAAATCGACGATAAAACTTTTAACGGCATGATATTTGTAAAATAACAGGGTTACGGGTAAAGATACTGCTATTGAATTAAGCTCATCGCTCAAAACAATATTAACACTATACAACTAATAGGGTCTTGTCCTGAATTCAAAAGGAATATTTTCTTTTTCTGCATATTCGGTGATTAATTGAATAGCCTGTGTAACTCGTGCGACAAAATTCCGTGCCGTTTCATGGTGAAAACCGATTGAAACATAATAGATACTGTCCGGATTAGCTTTATACAATTTTGCACTCTCCTTAAAAACGTCCAGCATATCAGGACCTTTCATATAATCGGCCAGGCAGCCGTTATCCGGCACCTCGATCAGGCCGTCGATAATGGTATACGGTTGTGATGAAATGGTAATATCCTGCCAAAGCTCTTTTAACCATTGCGCAAAGAAGGTACTGTCTGAAATGCCATAATATTCTGCGTTGTCATTTTATCGCCTTCCCAGTCAACACTGACGATAATTACCACCCTGCCCGAAACTTTTTTAGTGAGCAGTAACGTATAGTCGGCATCATACTTTTCAATGGGTAAAGTCAGCGTATTGTAGCCGTCTTTGGTCGCTTGTAAAGTGTCAATTATTTTTCTGTATCCCTTTGCTGAAGCCAATGGTAACGGCGGGGATTCATGGCGCACTGCTGCAGTATATACTGCAGGCAGATTAACTGTTTTGAATGTATAGGTGCCGGTACCGATTTTCAGCGTAATAATATAGACAGCCTGGGACAAGGTATTGTCAAAGAGAGGAATCGTATACAGGCCTGCAGCAAGCACCTCGTTTAATACTCCGCAAACGACTCTTCCCTGCAGGTTGCGAACTTCAAGTAAAACATTTTGCTCAGCAGATACCGGGAAAGACAATGTACCGTTATAGAGACTTATCTGAGCGGCATGTTGTTGCAGAGAGTTGTTGAGTATCGGTGCAATAAAATCGAACTCAAAGTTACCGGTGCTGTCTGTTGTTGCAGAGAGATTCTGTTTAACCAATGTTACTGATGCTGACTGAACAGCGATGGAATCTTCATCAACAACTTTTCCGGTTACTTTTTCAGCCCGGGAATTACTACTAATTATCAGAGTAAATAATGCTAATAGCCATATTCTGGACAACCGCATATAAATCCCCCCTTTAGTTTTTTAAATGCCCCTCTTGCCTGCATCCACTGAAATGTACTGGTAATATACTCAAAAACAGGCACAAAAATCCCGTTTTTAACATGGATGGCGCATTTTACGCAGACTCTCTATTTCTATATTGAGTTACATTTTGTTTATTTGAGGGCCGGAATGAAAGACCTGGTTGAAAACAGGTGTGATATACTATTCCAAAACCTTACATATCGTTTTATTTACAACTGTGCCGAAGTACTTGTCTCTTTATTACGTCTGATACTTTCCCACAAGTCAGGATACATACGCTTGGCGCAATCGGGACACATGGTGTGGCTGAAATCAAGATGATCGCGCCGCCTGAAATATTCCTCCACCTCCTGCCAGTAACCGCTATCATCCCGGATTTTTTTACAGGAGGCACAAATCGGCAGCAGTTCCCGCAACGTCTCAATCTCCTGCAACGCCTTCTGTAAATCCCGTATCAGATTAATGCGTTCCCGCTCGGTCGCTTTTTCAACCGTAATATCGCGGGTGACTATCATGGCGCCTTCAGGAAAGGGAGAAATGGTAATGGCGAGGACGCGATCCCCGTACTGCATTTCCGGAAAATTCTTGATCACGCCGGTTTGAATAGAATCCAGCAGGTGGGAATACATGTCAATGCCGTGCTTTGACGCATAATCGCGGTACATGATATCACCGACATCGGGAAGCCGGTCGCCTGACTTCAGCTTTGCCGTATTCGACCTGACCACCCTTCCAACTCTGTCAACAATTATCGTTTGAAAGGGGTTGAACTGAAACAGAGCAAAATTGTATTCCTCTTTCCGCAGAAGCTCCTTGTATCCCTGTTTGTAATACTCGCTCAATGCCTGGTACCTGACAATATCATTTTTAAGCTGTCCCAACTCGTTCTCAAGTTGTCGGATTTTATCTGAAGGCCCCATATTTTTACCCCTCACCGGTGAAATAAAGAAGCGGTTACTGTTAATTGTCCTATTCCCGGAATGTTTTGTCAAGAAAAAAAAATATTATCCGATACAATATGTTGTATATCTTTTTTGATAAGTCCCTATATATAGGCAAGTTAGAGAATTGACCGGGTATGAGGTTTTTCCTCTGGTTTGGGAGGCGATCCTGGCGCTGGTTCCTTCCAGAGATTACAGCGCTTCAGGATTTTCCGAATGACATCCTCTTCCTCAATGAAGGAAATAATCTTCATCGCACCTCCACACTTAGGACATTTCAACGTATCAACTTCAAACACTGCCTTTATTAAAACCGGCCGGCGTGAAAGCGCTCGGGCTTTAACATAGACACCAGCCCGCGCATTGATGCTGACGAACGTGCCGGAATGCAGCGGCTCATCGAGTATATTTCCCGGCGCCCGTTTTCTCTGGCCCGCATGGTCAGGCTTACGGATGACGGCAAAGTCCTGTATCGGGCAAGTCACCCGAATTGTACACGATTTCCTGCGCTTGGCCATGAAATGGACCTGCGGCCCGGCATGAGGAGAAACTGTCAGGTATTCGACCCATTAGATTTCCTCGCTTCAATCACGCAGCATATCCCCGATAAAGGCGACCATATGTTACGCTACTACGGCTGGTATTCTAATATGAAACGCGGAATGCAAAATGGTGAGGCAAAAAACCACCCCGCCGCGGATAAGCGCGAAGAACTTTCTGAGTACCGGCTCCGGCGTCGCATTACATGGGCGGCACTCATAAAATGTGTGTATGAGGCAATGCACTGAGTTCACCGAAGTGCAGACCCGCTTGAGTGCCCCAAGCCTGTGGTGAGCTTGTCGAACCATGCGGTTCCGAAATGAAAATTGCCGGTTTTATTGAGAGAGAGGAACCCGGACTTATACATATGCTGCTGCGTGCGGCAGGCTTATGGAAAGAACCGGCGCCGAGAGCACAGCCGCATGAATCTGTCGCAACACCTCTCGCCGAAAAAATCACCGTTGACAATGATTTTTTCGCGCTCAATTGTGTCTGATTGTCCCTCCCGTAAATTCGGCCGCGCCGATACTGTTGTCTTTTCTTGCTTTTTTGGACATCAATGAACGATATTTCTCAATGTTACAGTCTGTGGAAAAGGATGGAAGGACTGGAAATCAGACGAAAAATTGTTTGTTTGTAAAATATTACGGATATTCGAAGTTGTAATAGACCCGAAAATTAAAATTCGTATCGGAAGCCGGTGATTTAGGGGATGTAATTCGGAGAACAAAGTAAAAACAAATAATTCTAAAATAGAAAGAAGTAATAAAATGACAAATTTTATTACTGAAGAAAACAGCTGCAGAATAGGACTTATGGCTAAACATTTAGGCCCTACAATGTCACTGCTGTTACTCCTGGCCGCACTCCCGGCGTTTAGCCAGGAAGACCCGTGTCCACAAAATAAGGATAATGCCGGATTCAAACAATTTACCGATGGTGGTGTGACGAGGGAATATATCATCTATGTTCCGACTTCCTATGACGAAAATAATCCAACCCCTTTGCTTATTAATTATCATGGCCGGGGAGATTGTGCAGCTGACTGGGAAGCAACTGTTATTGATGGCTTAATATTTGGTGATGCAAACAGGGGAGGCGCATTCAAGATTTGTGGGCATTTTTTAACGAGGGTATTGACATCCGCCTTTTTTTAGCATATTTTTGATAGCAATAAAAAGCTATCGGAAAGGAGAAAACACATTAAGGAGCATCTGCAGCGTATTAAAAAGATTAAAAAACAACTCATGCAATTAGGCCCGGTACTTCCGGGAAGTTTAAGCGAACAATGGAACGTATGTGGAAAACCGGGCTGCCGATGCAAGGACCCGGATAAGCCGCAAAAACATGGCCCATATTATCAGTTAAGCTTTACCGTAGACGGTAAGAGTTCATCTATGTTCGTTAAGAAGGAAGATTTAAAAATCGTTCGTGAATGCATGAAACGATATACCCGATTCCGCAAACTCAATACCGACCTTTTGCAGGCATATCTTGATTATGCCAGAAAAGGAGGATTACATCATAAAAAGGAGTAAGTCAAAGTGGACACTGCCAATGAACAAAGAACGAAAAGGATTCATGATGCTATTGATTTAAAAGTTACAGAGTTAAAAAAAATCGTTACTGATTCCTCGGTTATTTGCACAGCGGAGCAATTATATGACACGGAAAAGCGTATAGCGGCGCTCACCGATAGTATTGCCGGATATGTAACGGAGGCGGTAGTCGCACGCTCTGTGGAGAGCGAGGATTTAAATGTGCAGTCAAAGGTACTGATAAAACAGTCTCCGGTTCGTATGAAAAACAAAGGTGTTCGCCAGGTGAAGATAAAACCCTATCGAGGAGAGTCCTTTACCATAGAAGCTGTATATTATACCACGGCTGGATTATCAGATAAAAGGGCTGATAAAAAAAAGGGGGTTACCCGGAGTTGACACTTCTGGGTGTTATAGCCCATCACACTCCTCTTGCAGCAAGTGATATTGCTCAGTTAGCCGCTGCGATGTGTTCATTCACAGAGGCTGTTTTTATCCTTGAGCAGCGCGGCTGCGTTATAGATATCAAGACACTTCGTTCAATAACTTACCATGTTGCTGATAAATCCCGTATTGTACAGCAAGCCAATATGGCTTTGAAATCGCATACTGTTGAGGGAAAGCGGTGTGCGGTTTCGGTTGATGACGGGCGCATTCGGACTCGAGTTCCCAAACGGGGCAAGAAAACCGTCTAAAAACGATACCGATTTCAAGCGGATTGGAAAGAGCCTAAACTTTTGCATATATGGTTGTTGGAAGACGATGGAAGGACTTGTCGAAGTATTTCCCCCTGGATAGACGGAACCATGAAAGTACAGGATGCCGTATTTATGCTTCCGGGGTATTATCTGGGTATTATCGACATTACCACTGCACAACGGATTTTGTTTATTGCTGATGGTGCACCCTGGATATGGCTGCGCATACCGGCGCTTGTTGAAAGACTGGGAATAAATCCTAAAAAAGTACGGCAGGTTGTGGACTTTTATCATGCAGTTGAACACATCAATACAGTTGCAAATCTGCGTAAAGGGTGGACACAGAAACACAGGCGGCAATGGGTGAGTCATCAAAAGAATAACCTATGGAACGGAAACGTTGATGAAGTAGTTTCGGCGGTGCGGGATATAACGAAAGGCAGAAGTAGTAAACGTATCAAACGCGAGATGTTGTATTTTGAAAATAATAAGCATCGTATGCAATATGCCAAAACACGTAACAGTAAATTACCAATAGGTAGTGGCCCTATGGAAAGCGCCATTAGACGCGTTATTAATTTACGAATGAAAGGTAACGGTATCTTCAGGCTGGAAGATAATGCTGAAGCTATGATAATGTTGCGTTCATTCTATAAAGCCGGCAGATGGGATAACCTTTTTCAATTAGCAACTGCTGTAAATGGAATGGAGAATAAATAATGGCCACAATATGGGAATGCACCCTCAGGGAACTATATTTTTCCTCTTCAATATGCTCTGTCGCAACATTGGCCTCAAGGATTCGTACACTGTTGCTGGTGTAATATACGATGATATAGCATAGTACTGATACCACCCGCAATTTCTTTTACAAGCTTTCATCTTCTGCCTGGAAAGGTGTGCCTCTTTAGAGGTCAACCAAGAAGTTAAATCAGTTTGAACCAAATCTGGCCCCTTTTGTTCCAGTATATGACAGGGATAATATATACGGCCGTCCGATGCAATAATAATAGAGGCGGATGAGCATTCACCTCTGTGATAAGATTTAAAATACCCCTGAGGTGTATGAATAGTATCTGGAAACATTTTCCGTAGATGTGCAATTTTCTTTTCAAGGATCGAAATATCCGGGAAACAATGCCTAGCGCCCTCCATTGGTGTCGCTGGAATAATTACTATATTGGTAAAATTGTTATAACATTTCTCTACTTTCCAGTCCAAAGCATTAAGAGAATCTTCAGTGACAACCACCTGAACAGATATTTGAGTCGGAAGTTTTACAAGTTCAGGCAGTAAATCGTACATTTCAAGATTATCATGTCCTTCATCAATAGAAACATGAAGATAATCAATATATCGGGAGTATTCCTCTATTGGATATTCCAGAATATTACGGGCACTGGTTGTAAAAAGCAGATAAAATCTACATGTTCTCGCATAACGCAATAATTCACCGATATCTTCCCTGAGTAAAGGCTCACCACCTTCAAAGCTTGTCAGCAGAACAGATGAGCGAGAGAGATTATCAAGAACTGTTTTAATATCACCGGTCGAAAGATCCTTCGTCATATCCTTTTTCATATTGCAGAATGGGCAGCCAAAATGACAACGGGAAGTAATTTTAAATGAAGCATAGAAAGGATATATTGCATCTTTTTTAACCAGATTTTTAAAAAGTCCTTTTAAAGTATAAAAGTATGATGAAACTGGCAATTTTCTCATAATAGTGACTTATAAAAATTATTGTAATTTGTAATTAGTTCCAAAATTGTAAATTTTTTTGATTGGAAAATTAATTGTTCAGAAATCGTTTTATATAAATCCGGTGAATCAATTAATAATTTTATGGCTTTTACAATATCATTACTACTTTCTGGCGAAACAAATAATGGATAATTTTCTATCTCCTTTAGTAATTCCAAGTGTGGAGGTATAGAAGTTAAAATAGTCGGAACACCCATATTCATTGCCTCTACCACAGACATATTAAATCCCTCCCATAAGGATGGAGAAATAAAAATATCAGCATTGCTTAAGATTTTGTCAACATGCAAAGAATTACCCCTGAGTTGTATCTTTTCGTTCTTAATAGTATCAATCTCATTTCTTAGCACATTTTCCTCTTCACCTTCTCCATATATATCAAGCGTAACACTGAACATGCTTTTCAATTGATTCATTGCTCTGATTAAATACATCTGACCCTTTTGTTTTGACAATCGACCGACATTAATTAGTTTAATTTCCGATTTTGATTTGTCAAATTCTTTAGGAACTTTTACAGTAGTTGAAAATCCAGGGGCATTATAAATTCTATACATTTTTCTTGCTGAATAAATTTTATTTTCTACACAAAACTTTTTAACACTATCCGAAACAGTAATTATATGTGTCGCAAAAAGAGAGGTCATTATTCGTGTCAACTTACCCTGAAAGTCTCTAGGCTTTTCCATATTATGGATGGTGCATATCCTTTTTTTTACACCTGCCAAAAAAGCAACAAATAATCCAAATCGATTCGCAAAAAGCAAATGGGTATGTACAACATCAGGACTATATTTAATTATCTCATTGTAAAGAGCAACTATCTTTCTAAAAGGATTTTTTTTATCCAAATACAAACAATTAACAGTAACACCTGATTTAACAAAATCACCCTCCAGATAACGCTTTTCCCTTAAAATGGCAACTTTAAATTCAAATTCTTCGTAATTATATAGAAGCCCTTTACAAATATTTAAAAGAAGGGTTTCTGCTCCTCCCCTATTTAGGTCATTAATAATTTGTAATATTTTTATTTTATTCTTCATCGGGCTTTTTATTAATTTAAAATTATCAATCTAACTTTTACCGTTCCGTTTTTCATCATCCCTATTTTCTGTGCTGCTGCCTTTGACAGGTCAATAATTCTCCCCTTCTTATAAGGGCCACGGTCATTTATTCGCACAATCACAGATTTTCTGTTTGCAAGATTTATCACTTTCACACGGGTATTAAAGGGCAGTGTTTTATGCGCTGCAGTTAAATCATGCATATTAAATCGTTCACCACTCGCTGTCTTTTTCCCGTGAAAACCGGTACCATAGTAAGAAGCCACACCTCTCAGAGCATGCTCACCCGCGTGTTTTCCGGGAGATGCGATTATTTTCTTTTTAGAGTGCACAGAGGGACGAATCGCCCCTCTCCCGCGAGTATACCGTGGTGATGTTGCACAACCAAATAACAATATACAAATCAGTAGAGTAATTATTGGAGCAAATAATGTAAATCTTGTATACACGAAAGGTGCTCCCGTTTACAATATTCTTTGATACCTTTAAGAATTGCTGCCGAAGCGGACGGATCTATAAAATTTGCCGTTCCTATCTGTACGGCTGAAGCACCTGCAAGAAAATACTGCAACGCGTCCTCTGCACTCATTATTCCGCCGATGCCTATTACCGGAATAGAAACCGCACTGCCTACTTTATGCACCATGGCAACACCCACCGGCCTTATGGCCGGACCGGACAGACCTCCGGTTCCTGCGTGAAGGACCGTTCTCTTTGCATTAATGTCAATAACCATACCAACGAGTGTATTAATACAGGATACCGCATCAGCCCCACCCTGCTCGGCCGCCT
>Ga0190359_1001588_pt1 | contig 14202 bp, 11 predicted proteins | sample 48721823_MG_FD_161269 | JGI IMG/M metagenome (GOLD analysis project Ga0190359, IMG submission 161269) | Hydrothermal vent microbial mat bacterial communities from Southern Trench, Guaymas Basin, Mexico - 4872-18-2-3_MG | ecosystem: Environmental > Aquatic > Marine > Hydrothermal vents >... | reverse complement strand
TGATTCTCCTCTTTGGCCCCCGGCCGAGAATTTCACAATTGGCCGAAGGAGTATCAACTTCCCCCTCGCAAACAGCGGGGTCTCAGTCGGAAACTATCTTAGCGCCCCGAGGGGCGCTGAATCAAACCCTCGTCAGCACCTGGCGGATCAAAACTTGTCCTTTCTCCTCTTCAGGGAGAACATCTTTCTTGCGTTTTCCTTTAGAGCAGGCGGCAATTCCCCTCTGCTTTCCTATCCGGTTTACTCTGTGGAGGCCGAAAATGCAATGCAGCCAACGGTGGTGGAGAAATCTGGCAGGACCTTGAACTCGTAGCAAACCGAGAAGAAAACTTTTCAAACTATTCACGGGAGGTTGGCGATAGAGTCAGACAACTTCCAAATGAAAAACCGCCCAAACCTGCCATGTTAGAGTCGATTCCGGGGAAAACTAGACGGAAAATTCACTCAACGTTGCACGCTAATAAAAGGTTAAATTAACCCCGAATCGATGTCAATGGAAAAAGCCTCTTTCTTGATGAGCAAAACCCACAGAAAAAAGTCAAAACTATTGCTCTCTTTCAAAGGCAATCCCGAGGGCGGAAGGTGCGCCTACTCTCTTTCTTGCAGCTTCCCAGCGGGTTATAATCACCAGAACGCCTATTGTGAAAAGGTATGGAAGCATGCGCAATATGTAACCGGGTACAACCGTAATACCTGCTGCCTGGCAGTAAAACTGGAACGCATTGATAAAACCAAAAAGTATAGCTCCCCCTGCAGCCCTCAGCGGATCCCACATGGCAAAAATAACCAGTGCAATCGCAATCCAGCCCTGCCCCCCTGTCATTTGTTCTTTCCATCCCGGCGTGTAAGCAAGTGATAGATAGGCCCCTCCCAGACCCGCAAGCACGCCTCCCAGAAAAGTGTAGCAATAGCGCAGCCGTGCCACTGCAATCCCGACCGTGTCAGCTGCCGAGGGATTTTCACCAACAGAGCGAAGCTCTAGGCCGTACCGGGTTCTGTAAAGGAAAAGGTAAGCAGCAGGAACAAGCAGATATGCCGGATAGACAAGAAGGCTATGGCTGAAAAACACATCGCCAAGAACCGGGATTTTGTAAAGTGGATACAAAGAAACAGGTTCAAATTTAACAGAGACCTTTCCTATGAGGGGTCTACCCAAAAAATCACTCAGCCCTATCCCGAAAAGGGTAAGAGCAAGACCGGAGACTACCTGATTAACTTTGAGTGTAATAGCAAAAAAGCCATGTATTAGAGCAAACACTCCACCAATCGCCATAGCCACGCCCACACCCAGCCACAGAGAGTGGGTGGCATGAACGGTGGCAAAACCACTGAGTGCACCCATGAGCATCATGCCTTCAACACCAAGGTTTAGAACCCCGGAGCGCTCGGCGAAAATCTCCCCTATGGTAGCGTAGAGCACTGCCATTGACGAAGTAATACTTATCTTTGCAACAAAAAGGGCTCCAGATTCCATTCTCTTTAACCAGCCTCGGACTGAATCCGAAGTTCATAGTCCTGGAAGATCTGCCCTCCAAGCACGAAAAACAGAATCGCGCCTTCAAGAGCCAAGCTGATGGCTGATGGAACGTGCATGGTTATCTGCACCTGGTCACCACCCACCATCAGGGCACCAAGGAGTATGGAAATAACAACAATTGACGCTGGCCTAAGCTTTCCCAGCCAAGCGACGATAATCCCTACATAGCCATTTCCAGATGCCAGTCCCTGTTGGAGCCGGTAATGAATTCCCGCTGTCTCACAGATCCCGGCAAGCCCCGCCAGGCCGCCGCTAATTACCATTACCCAGAGAATGTTGCGCAAAATGTCAATCCTTGCATATTGCGCAGCCCGCAAATTGGCACCCACCACCTTGATCTCGAATCCCCAACGCGTGTAAGCTAGAACAAACCAGACCACTAGAGCCGCTCCTAGACCCACGAGGAGGCCCAGGTGTACCCTGGTTCCGAAAAACCTGGGAAACCAGGCCACCTCCGGGAACATTGCAGTGCCAGGGAAACCCCTTCCAGCTGGATCCCTCCATGGCCCAAAGTAGAGGTGTTCCAGCCAAAAGATGGCCACATAGTTGAGCATTAAGGAGGTGATGATTTCGTTTACCTGAAGCTTTGCCCTGAGGAACCCCGGAATAAAACCCCACAGGGCTCCGCCCAGAAAACCGGCAACAAGCATGGTCGGAATCATCATGAACGTCGGTATATGCGAAGAAAGAAAGAGGGCTACTCCTGCACCGCAGATCCCACCCATTACGAGCTGTCCTTCAGCACCGATATTCCATATAAGCATCTTTCCGGCCAACCCTACCGACAGCCCACACAGTATCAAGGGTGTTCCCCTCACCAATACCTCAGAAAAATTGTAGAAACTTCCAAAAGCGCCTTTGAATATCTCAACGTAAGCGCGGAGCGGATTCGCGCCCACCCAAAAGAAAAGCAAAGCGCCCAGCATCAAGGCCATGAAAACAGAGACTGGTGTGAGAAAATGCCTGGGCCAGGCCAGTGGTTTCAGTCTTCTTTTGAGCACTACTCTCATGTTTCTTATCGCAAACCGGCCATAAGGGGGCCTATACGCTCAATGCCTTTCTCATCCTCGCCGGAAATAATATCCATTGCCTGCCCCCTGAACATAACAAGGATGTTATCCGCAAGTGAGAGCACTTCCTTCATGTCGCCTGAAACCAAAAGGATCGCCCCTTTTTCCCTTTGTCGCAACAGGCTCTGCCAGACCTCCTCAGTTGCACCTATATCCAGACCTCTTGTGGGTTGCTCTGCGACAAGGAGGAGTGGATCCTGAGTGAACTCCCTTGCCAGTATTAATTTCTGAAGGTTTCCACCCGAAAGCTGTCTGGCTTTCATTTCCAGGCTCGGAGCAGCAATATTGTATTCCTGAATCAGCCCCAGCGCTTTCTCCCTGACTGCTTTCCAGTTTACCAGCGGACCTTTTGAAAACCGCGCCCTGTTTGTCAGAGCCACGTTTTCCATCAGCGGCATATCCGGCACGCTTCCCAGTCCCGTTCTATCTTCGGGGATGTAGGCAATACTGTCCAGACACGCACTAATGTCTTTCTCTGCCAGAAGGATCTGCCCGCCCTGCTTTTGCCTAAGACAGACAATAGCCTCCACAAGCTCACGCTGGCCATTTCCTGCTACTCCAAGTATCGCGAATATCTCGCCCTTCCTGACAGTGAAAGAGATGCCTTTCACGGCAAGCTCGCCTCTATCTCCCATGACCGAAACGTTATCAACTTTCAGGAGCACCCTGTTCGTCTTCATCGGTTGCTTTCCTACCTCCAGGATAACCTCTCTACCTACCATCATACGAGCCAGCTCAGTGCTTACAGTGCCATCCCTTTCCCGCACCTTTTCCGGCCTCACGGTGCTCATGACTTTTCCCCTACGCAAGACCGTGATGTAGTCGGAAATCTCCAGCACCTCCTCAAGCTTATGGGTGATAAAGACCACAGACCTCCCTTCATTCTTTATCTTTCTCATAGTCTCGAAAAGGCTTTCTATCTCCTGCGGAGCCAGAACAGAAGTGGGTTCATCCATAATCAAGATGTTGACCTTCCGGAAAAGCATCCGCAGGATCTCCACCCGCTGCTGTTCACCTACAGACAGCTCCCAGATATGAGCCCGGCTATCAATGGCAAGCCCGTATCGGTTAGAGATCTCATCAACGCTTTTTTCCACATTATCCATGTTCAAGGTCCATGGACCAGGCACCCCAAGGATGATATTTTCCGCAACAGTGAAGTTCCTCACCAATTGGAAATGCTGATGGATCATTCCGATTCCGTGATCTAAAGCGTCCCTTGGAGAGCGAAAAGAAACTTTTTGACCATTGACAAACATCTCTCCTTCATCCGGCTGGTAGAATCCAGAAAGCACGTTCATGAGAGTGGTCTTGCCGGCACCATTTTCCCCCAGCAGGCTGTGAATTTCTCCTTTAAGGATTCGGAAATCCACCCCGCGATTTGCAGTTACCCCCGGAAACCTCTTTACGATTCCTTTCATTAGGACAGCCGGGGTGCGAGGAAGGTCTGAGCCGGACATGCTAAGCCTTTTGTTTTTCGGGGATGAATTGAGGAGCAGGCAGGGTGCCAAGCCAGTTGATTTTGTAGGAAAGGCCTTTATAGAGGGGCTTAAGCTCCCCCTCCCGGGCAACGCAGAAGATTCCCAGGATCTTCAGTGCATCCTTTTCCAGGGATTTCCTCTCACTAACCTCATCCAGAATAGTGGCAAGAGCAGCCACTGTTCCGCCGGTGCTCACCACGTCATCAATGATAACTACGCCTTTTCTCGCAGAACTCAGTAGGTTGAAATCACGCTCATAAATAACCAGGTACTTGTCGCCACTCGTTACTGAGCCTCCCCCCACCTGAATAAACGGTCTTCGCTTACCAGTTTCGATTTCCATGTGGGGCTTTTTTCTGTTGTAGGCGATTGCCATTATTGGAACACCCAGCTCCTGGCATACCACCTGGCTGAGCTGGAGGGATTTTTCTACCGCGGTCAGGAATACGACCTCTTCAAGATCCTGCACGCTGGCCCGGATCTTGTCGGCAAGGGCCTTTCCAAACAAGCGGTTCCATTCAACCATCCCCACCAGGTTGAGCGAGGCGATCTTGAGAAACCCTCCGGCCAAGGGCACAAGCACGTAGGGAAGATCTGCGCTAAAGTCGAGTTCCGGAACCTCAAAGCGGTATTTTTCGCCAGTCTCCAGAAAGCCTAAGGGGATTTCCATCATAGGACTCTCCTGTTTTTCAGTTTAATCCGCCAGAGGCGGACAAGGGTTTAATTCCCCGCCCCTGGGGGCGTTAAGATAGTTTCCGATTGATACCCCGCTGCTTGCAGCGGAGAAGTTTATCAAACCAGGGAGTATGCAACTCGCCTGATGGGCAAAAGGCCCCGGAGCAATTCCTCCTGGAGCCTTTTGCAGAAAGTTTCGCTTAACCTTACGCCTTTCTAGTCAGGTATCTTCCCGGACACACCTTGAACGAGCCATCTCATGGTGAGTAGATCCTGATCGCTTGCTTTCCGGCCTTCAGGAATCCTTATTCTTCCCGATTGATCTTTTATAGGCCCTGCAAAAATGTTGTCGATTCCTTTCTCAAGGAATGCTTTTTCCGCCAGGACCTTTTTTCTCACTTTTTCAGGAACCGATGCATTGAATGGGGAGAGTTTGATTCCCTTCTTGTCAAACCCCCACCAGTCTGCTGCAGGCTTCCATGTGCCAGCCAGCACTCGCTTCACAGTATCCACATAGTATACTCCCCAATTCCATTCGGTGGAAACAAGAGCGCAAGGCGCCTGGGCACTTACATCAATACCATAGCCGACGGCAGGGACCCCCTTACGGCATGCAGCTATAGAGGAATCCGGTGTATCGGCCATTTGCCGAATCAGGTCATGACCTCGACTTGCCAGGGTTTCAGCCAGAAGCGTTTCGTTAGTAGCATCTCTCCAGCTTTTAAGCCACACAACCGTATTCACTTTCTGCGGATTGTAAGGCACGTGAGCCTCCTTTAACCCTTTCTTAAGACCGATTGTAAAGGCATTGATTCCCCGAATGGGTTCAGGGATTGGTTGCGTTGCCACTGTCCCTACGTTTTTGTATCCCATAAGACCTGCCATGTAGCCTGCCAGGTACTCAGCCTGGTACATGCGCACAAAGTAGTTCCCCATATTCGTATCATTTTTCTTGTACCCGGAGCAATGCTCGAAGATTACGTTAGGAAAATCTCTGGCCACAATCAGACAAGGATCCATGTGTTCGAAGGTTGTTGCAAAAATGATCTTGTATCCCGCCTTGGCATATCCCCGGAGAACCTGTTCTGCATTTGCCGCCAGGACTTTTTCGGTGTAGGAAACTTCCACCTTGTCCCCAAGCTCCTTCTTCAAGTACTGGATCCCCCTATAATGGGCAGTCGTCCACCCCATATCATCGATTGTCCAGAGAAGAGCAAAAGCAACCTTCATTTTTGCAAAACAAGGAGCAGAGAAAACCAATCCAACACTCAACAAAACAACCAATAACAGAACCAATCTCTTTGCCATAGAAAACCCTCCCTAAGAAAAAATTCGCACCTGTTAAGGAGCAAGCAGGTTTACAATACTAACTACTGCGCCTGAATTCTTGCCTCCAGCCACCAAATATCAGTTAAATCTCTAATTAACATCCCCGCCGCAAGCCGACGGGGTATCAATCGGAAATTTTCTTAACGCCCCAAGGGGCGGGGAATTGAACCCTTGTCCGCCTCTGGCGGGCTCGTCCGCCTCTGGCGGATTAATCCGCCTCTGGCGGATCAAAGTCGCTGAACCAGGGCTCCATTCTCTCCTGAAGGAATTGCCCTCTGAGGGATATTTAAGCGGCCCTTCTTGCCAAGCGAGTATAGAAAGAAATTGTTCATTTCGTCAAGCCACTAATACCGGCTGGAAAAACTATTTTCATGATAAAGTGGCTGACTCGAAACCAAACCATATTTTGTGATTGCACACTTTTGTATTATCAGAGCTTGACCTTGCTTTTGCTTTCGAATTAACATAAATTTTTGAGTTCGCTTGTGAGTTTTTGCAGGCATTATCCAATGTTCAAAGCAGGAAAGGGGCATTGCGAGCATTCGAACCGGACAAGTTTGTTGTCTTCTTGAATCTGCTGATGAACCGTAAAGACACTCTTTTTGACCAAATAAGGAACGGGGGTAGCTGATGGATCCTTGTTCGGGGAGCAACGAAATGTCAATGCCCGGTGAGCGCAACTTTTTTTTCCGTGATTTGCACCCAGCTGTCTTGATGGGCACCGCCAGCGACAGGTATGCGGGGTGGATAGGGCAGATATATAGCTCTGACCGATATGAAGGCAGAATTTCTAAAAGGTCCAAGAAAGTGGGCACCCAGACCGTTATGGAAGAAGTATTACCTGTTGAAAGCGTCAGAGAATACTTCCAGCACTTTTCCGTGCTAGAGCTGGATTTTACGTTTTACAGGCCTCTCGTTGATGAAAATCTTAAATCTACCCAGAACTACCACGTTCTTGAAACCTATCATAAGTACCTGGAAAAGGGTGACCACCTGATCCTGAAAGTGCCGCAGGCGGTTTTTGCCCAGAAATTCTGGAGGAGTGGCAAGTTCCTTGAAAATCCTGACTATCTTGATGCCGGTATCTTCACCCGGCGGTTTTATGAGCCAGCAGTGTCTCTTCTCGGCAGCCACATTAGCGGCTTTATTTTTGAACAAGAATACCAGCTCAAACAGGATAGGACACCGGCTAGAGATTATGTAGAGGCGCTTGAAAGATTTTTTCGGCAAATCCCAAAGGATCCCCGATACCATATAGAAGTAAGGACTGAGTCTTTGCTCACACGCCCTTATTTTGACTTCCTCGAAAAATACGGAATTGGACAGGTGCTATCACACTGGACCTGGCTGCCGACCCTTCAAAAGCAGTTCATGAAAGCTTCACGCAGGTTCTTTAATGCCGGCAGGCATTGTATTGTGAGGCTCATGACCCCGCGGGGGGTCCGTTACGAAGACGCTTACCTGAAAGCTTTTCCTTTTGATAAGCTGGTTGAGAGCATGATCAGCCCGGGTATGATTGAAGACACAGTCAATATTATGAAAGAAGCAATCAGGCAAGAGGTGCGGATCAGCGTAGTGATAAACAATCGTACAGGCGGAAACGCACCGCTCATAGCCCGGGAAATTTCACAAAAATTTCTCTCCTAAACCCCTGCTGTTCGGCTACTTGACAGCAAAGAGCCATTCTTTGAAATGGTCATTTTTTCCGGTGATAATATCGTTCATTACCTCATAAAGCTTCCGGCTAACTGGACCGGGCGCTGATGGGACTTCCCTGTCTTCAACCTTTCTCACCGGGAGCACCTTGTAAGCCGTGGCCGAAAAAAACATTTCATCTGCTTCATAAAGAAGGTCGGCGGCCAATCTTTGCTCCGAAAACTCAATTCCCGTATAAGCAGCAACTTCCAGGATTGACTTACGCGAAATGCTCTGAAGCACCGTGCCGAGAGCCGGCACCAGAAGCTTTCCATCCTTGACAAGGAAAAGGGACTCAGTCGGCCCCTCTGCAATAAAACCTTGAGTGTCAAGCATGATGGGGTACTCGAAGCCTCTTTTCTTTGCTTCCTGCCTTGCAACCATTCCGTTAAGGTAGTTTGCAGCGACTTTTGCCTCGACAGGTACGGTTTCCGGATCGAGCTTTCGCCACTTTGAAACGCACGCGGTTGTACCCTGCTCAAAGCTGAAACCAATGCCCCCCACGTCTTCGCTGGGAACAACCACAAAAATGGCGACATCCAGTTTATCCTTTGGTGGTAGCACCTCAAACACAATCCGCGAATAGTAGCAAATAATCTTTATCATACCCTGCATCACACTATTTTGCTTAACAGTCTCAAGAACTGCATCATGAAGCTCCTTGCCCGAATAAGGGAGTTCCATGTCAAGGTGTTGGGCGGATTTCAACAGCCGTTCAATGTGCTGGTCAAGTCTGAAAACCGCTGGCCTGGAATCCACCTCGTGAAAACCGAGGACTTCAAATATGGCTGACCCCCGGGCAAAACTATGGGACATTAAATGCACCTGCGCTTCTTTCCAAGAAATCAAATCTCCGTTCAAGAAAAGCTTCCGATCTTCAAGCATGGTATCCTCCTTTGTAAATTCTAGAATCCTCTATGAAAACCCCCATCTGCCATTCGACAAGCCCCTGGCCCTGAGCATAGCCGAGGGGAAGTCTAGTGAAGCAGCCTTGTTAGTGATCAAAGGGACACTCAAACTTAGAAAAAAGCGCCTCCGGAGTCAAGAAAGAAAGGGAAATATAGACAATAATCCTTCGATCTGCTTGGGCGAAGGAGACATTTGCTCCTGCGGCGGCCTCCCCTCTTTTTTCTTGAAATAATGGAAAGCCTTGTGATATTCAGATCTAGTCTAGCTGGGGCTCCGTTGTCTATTCTCACCATATTTCATTAACCTATATACTAGAGAAAGGAGGAAACAAGGATGAAAGTAGCCAAAGTGTGTATCGTAACCCTGGTAGCAGCAATGCTTGTTTTTACTGCAGGTATATCTGCTGCAAAGACCCTTGATGATGTCCGAGCAAGAGGTTTTCTGATTGCCGGAGTCAACGGAGGGGTTTTCGGATTCAGCATGCCGGACAAAAAAGGGGTGTGGAGAGGTCTTGATGTGGATACTGCAAAAGCGATTGCGGCCGCTGTGTTTGGAGATGCAAACAAGGTAAAATTTGTGGCTCTCACTGCTGTTCAAAGGCTCCCGGCTCTTCAGTCAAAGGAAATTGACGTATTATGCCGTAACACCACTCAGACCCTAACCCGGGAAACTGTGAACGGGTTGAATTTCTGCCATGTTAACTTCTATGATGGACAGGGCTTTCTTGTTCCTAAGAAGCTAGGAATAAAGAGCGCTAAAGAGTTAGGCGGCGCAACCGTATGCGTCCTGCCGGGCACGACTACCGAAATGAATGCAGCGGATTTCTTTCGAAAAAACGGATTGAAGTGGAAGCCGGTCGTGATTGAGCAAACAGCAGAGCTTTCAAAGGCTTTTTTTGCAGGCCGATGCGACGTTCTCACCTCCGACGCCTCCCAGCTCGCTGCTCACCGCTCAGTGGCCCCCAACCCGGACGACTATGAGCTGTTGCCTGAGATTATCTCAAAAGAGCCCCTTGCACCTGTTGTCCGTCACGGAGACGACCAGTGGTATGATATCGTAAACTGGACGGTGATGGCTCTCATACAAGCGGAAGAATTTGGAATCACTTCCAAAAACGTGGATGAAATGCTGAAAAGCAACGACCCTGGAATCAAGCGTTTTCTGGGCGTGACCCCGGGCCTGGGCAAGGCACTCGGACTTGATGAGAAGTGGGCTTATAACATTATCAAGCAGGTTGGAAATTATGGCGAAATCTTCGACCGAAACGTTGGGCCCAATACGCCTCTGGGACTCAAGCGAGGGCTAAACGACCTCTGGACAAGAGGCGGACTTATGTATTCTGCTCCTTTCCGTTGATATTTCTTCCAAGGCGCCCTTACCGAGAGGCGCATCTTTGGCCCTCAACCGTCAGCGCGGCCAGGGGGAATGCGAGAGCCACTGAAAGCCTCCATTCACCCTGGCTGTTGGCGTTTAGATAATTAACTACCCCGCCGCAAGCGGACGGGGTATCAATCGGAAATTTTCTTAACGCCCCAAGGGGCGGAGAATCAAACCCTTGTCCGCCTCTGGCGGGCTCGTCCCCCTCTGGCGGATTAATCCCCCTCTGGCGGATTAAAGTGTGCCATAGCGACGTCTTGTGTAACAAGAAATGGCTATATCCAATCAAATATCAGTGCCAGAGAAGGTACCCTTCTGGCTGGACCCCAAGAAACGAGCGATTATTTATCAAATCGCAGTCATGGCCATGATAGGGCTCTTGGGTTACTACCTGGTTTCAAACACCATATTCAATCTGAAAAAACAACACATTGCCACCGGCTTCAGTTTCCTTCACAAGGAATCTTCTTTTGAAATAGGTGAATCCCTCATATCCTATTCTGCGGCGAGCTCTTATGGCCGTGCCCTTCTGGTTGGTGCGCTAAACACCTTGAAGGTCTCTTTTATCGGCATAATCTTTACCATTATTCTCGGCACAATCATCGGGGTAGCTCGACTTTCGAGCAACTGGCTGGTTTCCAAGCTGGCAGCGATCTACATTGAGGTAATGCAGGATATACCGGTACTGCTCCAGCTTTTCTTCTGGTATGCCATATTCTATGAAGGCCTCCCGCCACCCAGGCAGGCCCTCTGTCCTATCAAGGGCCTTTTTTTGTGCAATCGGGGGGTCGCATTCACGGTCCCGGCGCCACACCCTGCTTACAAGTACATGCTTTTAGCACTGTTGGGAGCAGGAGTTCTTGTCTTTTTCATTCGGCGGTGGGCCAAGAGGAGACAGGAAAAAACCGGTGAATTTTTTCCTGTTTTTAAGGTGTCAACAGCCCTTGTGCTGGGTATGCCCTTTGCTGTATGGCTGGCCTTCGGAGCCCCGACCAAGATGGATGTCCCCAGGCTCGTGGGCTTTAATTTTAAGGGTGGTATGACCTTGAGCCCAGAGTTTATTGCTCTTCTGCTGGGTCTCGTACTGTACACTGCCGCATTTGTTGCAGAAGTCGTACGAGCCGGCATACAGTCGGTTGGTAAGGGGCAGAGAGAGGCTGCCATGTCTATTGGTCTCAGGCCTCCGCTTGTACTCAACCTCGTCATATTGCCCCAGGCCCTGAGAGTTATTATTCCACCGCTGACCAGCCAGATGCTTAACCTTACAAAAAACAGTTCCCTGGCAGTGGCCATTGGTTTTCCTGACTTTGTCTCGGTCGCAAACACGACAATCAATCAGACAGGACAGGCAGTGGAGGGGGTGGCGCTGATAATGGCCGTATATCTCATCTTCAGCCTGTCGACTTCAGCCTTCATGAACTGGTACAACAAGAAAGTCAAACTCGTGGAAAGATAATTAAGGCAATGGAGCAAGCCACTTTTGAAACAAACATAGAAGACGTAAAACCCCCGGCAACCAGCGTTGGTGTCATTGGATGGGTAAAGCAAAATCTTTTCAACGGCTGGCTTAATTCCATTCTCACAATTTTCACCTTTGTGGTCCTGTGGAAAATCGTGCCCCCCTTTTTCCGGTGGGCCTTTATCGACAGCGTATGGAACACTACCGGGCAGGCATGCAGGCATGCTGCGGGTGCCTGCTGGTCCATCGTTTCTGCAAACTACAGGTTTATAATATTCGGCTTCTATCCTTATGATCAACAGTGGCGTCCTTTTCTGGCTATGATGATACTATTTGGTCTTCTTTTCTATAGTCGGAATCGCAAGCACTGGAAAAAATCGCTGGGTTACGCCTGGATCTTAGGTCTTTTTACAATGGGGCTTCTGATGAAAGGGGGACTCTTTGGTCTGGTGCCGGTGGAAACAACCAAATGGGGCGGATTGCCATTAACGCTCTTGCTGTCCGTGTTCGGGCTGACAGCAGCATATCCCCTGGGTGTCGTTCTTGCCCTTGGGAGGCGGTCTAAGTTGCCTGCCATTAAGGTTCTGTGCATTCTTTATATTGAACTGATCCGGGGGGTGCCCCTTATCAGTCTCCTTTTTATGTCTTCCATCATTTTTCCTCTTTTCTTGCCCGAAGGAATCACGATCAATAAAATCCTACGCGCACAGGTTGCCATTATACTTTTTACGGCAGCTTACATTGCTGAGGTCGTTCGAGGGGGACTGCAGGCGATGTCAAGAGGGCAGTATGAAGCAGCGGAGTCTTTAGGATTGAACTATTACCTGACGATGAGGCTAGTTATTCTGCCCCAGGCACTGAAGATAGTCATTCCGCCAACTGTCAGTATCCTGATATCAGCGTTTAAGGACACATCGCTCGTGGTAATCATTGCGCTGTGGGATCTACTGAAAACAACGCAGTCTGTGCTATCCAATCCGGAATGGATGGGTTTTAGCCGGGAGGCATACATTTTTATAGCTATTTTCTATTTCCTTGGCTGCTTTTCCATGTCAAACTACAGCCGGAAGCTTGAAAAGGAGCTTTCTGCAGGGGAGGAATCGAGATAAATCGCAGGTACCGAACAACCAACGAAGCCGATGATGACTTGAGAGTGAGGTGGGGTGCAAACCTTAATCAAGCAATATTATAATAGTATAAGTATGGGGATGCGATTTTTATGAACGAGGCATTAGAGAAGAACATGAAATATCGCTCGTCGGACGAAGCGATGATAGAAATCATTGATGTTCACAAGTGGTTTGGCGACTTTCACGTGCTGCGCGGTATTAACCTGACGGTGCATAAACAGGAACGTATTGTCATCTGCGGGCCTTCGGGATCCGGAAAATCAACCCTAATTCGTTGCATCAACCGGCTGGAAGAGCACCATCGGGGGAGAATTATCGTTGATGGAACTGAACTAACAAACAACATAAAGAACATTGAGAAAATCAGGGCTGAAGTAGGAATGGTCTTTCAGCACTTCAACCTTTTCCCACATCTGACTATCCTGGACAACCTCACACTGGGACCTATTTGGGTTCGAAAGATACCAAAGGCCAAGGCTGAGGAGGCGGCCATGTACTACCTCGAAAAGGTGCACATAGCTGAGCAGGCCCATAAATACCCTGGGCAGCTCTCAGGAGGCCAGCAACAACGAGTTGCCATTGCGCGAAGTCTGTGCATGAATCCGAAAGTAATGCTCTTTGATGAGCCTACCTCTGCACTGGATCCTGAGATGATCAAAGAGGTGCTTGATGTAATGATTGAGCTTGCCCAGGAAGGAATGACCATGATTGTGGTTACTCACGAAATGGGCTTTGCCAGGAGCGTGGCCCACAGGGTGCTTTTCATGGACTTCGGCCAAATCGTTGAAGGGAATACTCCTCAGGAATTTTTCGATAATCCGAAACACGAGCGGACCAAGCTATTCCTGAGCCAGATCTTACATTAGCGAGAGAACCTTACGGTTCTTATTTAAGAACGGCTGTTACAGCCTCGCGAATTCTATTCCCGATTTTTTCCATTCTCTTGTATTGTTCCGCCATTTTTTCCTGGAAAATCCGGGAATTTGTCCTAGAGGGCAAGTAGGTCACCAGACGATCCTGTCTCATCCTCACCACGCCCGAATTTTTGCCTGGCAAGAAATCTCCCAGGTAGATCTCATCCTTGCTCCCTCGATGATCAGCCAGGTACTTGTCCAGAGAGGCACTTAACTGGGCCTGCCGTGGTTTTATCTCTTTCTCATAATAGTCTTCCGCAAAAACACTGAAGGTAAACTTTGTCTGCTCATTGGATATTGCTTCCACACCTTTGAGCGCCATCACTTCAAAGCCGGCCTCTTCATTTATAGCCTGACTCAAAAACTGGCCGACGAAAACAGCAGCAACGCTCAGGGGAAATGCCAGAACTATCTCTGATATTTTTTCCTTGCCTGCATACCTACTTTCAAATTCACCTGGAGAAAACCTGATAATCTCCTTGTCCTTTAAAATGTGGGTGCATCTTACCCCCTTGATAACCCATCCCAAGAGGTTAGCTCCCTCCAGACTGGCACCGCTGAGATCCGCCCCACTGAGATCCGCATTTACCAGCACGGAGCCATTTAGCACTGCATCCCGCAATATG
>Ga0190359_1001587_pt1 | contig 14204 bp, 11 predicted proteins | sample 48721823_MG_FD_161269 | JGI IMG/M metagenome (GOLD analysis project Ga0190359, IMG submission 161269) | Hydrothermal vent microbial mat bacterial communities from Southern Trench, Guaymas Basin, Mexico - 4872-18-2-3_MG | ecosystem: Environmental > Aquatic > Marine > Hydrothermal vents >... | reverse complement strand
AACTAAGGCACAATATATTACCCTTGATGACTACAATATGCTTTCAGCTGCCCAAAATGACCCTCAGGGATTTTTAGCCGGGTTACCGGAGCGTGTTGTCATTGACGAAGTTCAGCGTACCCCAAAATTGATTCTTGCAATTAAGGCAGATGTGGATAGAAACAGAAAACCGGGTAGATTCTTTTTAACCGGTTCTGCCAATGTCCTGACAATACCAAATATAGCAGATTCCCTTGCAGGCAGAATGGATATACAGATATTACGCCCGCTGTCACAGGGGGAAATCGCGGGTAGAAAGGAAACGTTTATTGACGCTCTTTTTTCAGACAAGCTTCCAAAATTAACATCAAAACCGATTAATAGAAATGAACTACAAAAAACTGCAATTGCAGGCGGATACCCTGAAGTACGTCAACGTAAGACTTCCCAACGCAGGCAGGCATGGTATCGAAATTATATTACCACAATAATTCATAGAGACATTCGAGACATATCAAACATTAACGGATTAACACAGATTCCCGATATCTTGAATATTCTTGCAACCCGTTGCGCAAATCTTCTTAATTACGCAGACCTGGCAAGCTCTTTACAAATCCCACAGACTTCACTAAAACGATATATGAGCCTTTTGGAGTCAATTTTTCTTATATATCGGGTTAAACCGTGGAATGTCAATCTCGGTTCTCGTCTATCAAAATCACCGAAAGTATATCTTAACGACACAGGTTTAATTTCTTTTCTGACAGGTGCAGACGAACAAAGAATGAATACTGATAATATTCTTGCCGGTTCTATCATTGAAAACTTTGTTGTGAATGAGTTATTTAAACAGGTGGCATGGAGCAAAACCTGTCCTGAATTATTTCATTTCAGAACCCACTCAGGTTATGAAGTTGATGTTATATTAGAAAACACGCAAGGTAAATGTGTCGCTATAGAAGTTAAATCGTCCGCAACCGTTTCTTCTCATGATGTAAAAAATATACGTTACCTTAAAAATGAAATAAAAGACCGGTTTATCAGAGGTGTCGTATTGTATACAGGAGTTAACATCGTTCCTTTTGACAAAAACATTCATGCTCTTCCAGTTAATACATTGTGGTCTTAAAGTGAACAATAAAATTTTGGTAACTACTTATATCTTTATTATGTTGAATATGTTCTCCTGCCTGCCGTTTTTAATAGTAAAAGCAACATATTCAATTTACTAAACTGGCTCATAATCCAAAGGTCAAAGGTTCGAATCCTTTCCCCGCTACCAATATACAATCTCCGGAATTATAGTCATACTAATTTCCTCGTAAACGTACTTAATCAAGGTTGCCCGGATGCTCCGTTGTTTAAGCTGGTATTCGGTAAGAGGCTCGTCCATTGACTCTTTGCCTGTAGCTTGGCGCTTCCCTGCTCGTATTCCCATTCGCACACAAAGCGCCGAAAAACGTTTTTCCCACTTTTTTTCTTGACTTTACCTCCTCCTCCTCCCTCGTCTATTTTCATTTACAGAGTTATAATAAATTACTTGCTTTATCAAGGGAGCATTCCATGCGTCATCCCATCATTTCAATTGTCCTGTGTCTCCTTATGTGAGCGGCAATGACGAACGCGGAGACCGCAGTCATTCCGTCAACACGGTACCGGCTGGAAATAAAGAACAATACACAGTTTCCGCCTATCGAAGTGCTCCGGTTCAATTCAACCGCACTGATGAGTGTTGGCTTATATCAATTCACAGACATGGCAAGGCAGTAACGATAAAACATTGAGTGAATCTTAAGAATGGGCGGCAAACAAATTGAATATGAAGATTACATAAGCATGTATTATTGATTTTCAATTGTAATTGATAATCGTTTACATAAAGTAAAATTACATGACCCAAAAACGTACAAAAAAAGAATATGCTGAGATAACATTAAGACATGTGATATGTGAGGATACCCGAAATTGATTTTTCATTCTATACGAAAGGATGGTTTCAAATGAAGAATCTCCTGTACTTTCTCCCTATAATAGTTTTAATCAGGATATCATCAGTAACCGCTGCTAATTGCGATGCATGGGAACCGGATACCCATTATACCATTGGTCAGAAGGTAACCTATAATGGCCAGGGGTACGAATGCACAGTGTACGACGTCTGGTACTGGCCGCCCACTGATACCCGTTACTGGGTAACCACTAACGAATGCGACGCCCCACCTGAAAAATGCGACCTTCAGATACAACTTGACGATTACGGAGCTAATGAAGTAAACGCGACACCTGAAGGATACGTTGAAACTTACTATAACGGTGAAATCACTAATATATTATTTAAATACGACTGCGGTACAAATGTTACATTAACAGCACTTCCCTTTGAAGGATACGAGTTTAAACACTGGATAATAAACGGAAATCCTGAAACTACAAATCCCTGGACTATTACTGTAAATGATAAAGAAAATGCAATAGTGGCAGAACCGATATTCGAAGAAATCCCAGTGCCGCAATACTCCCTCACAATTAATACGGGCGGTTCCGGTAACGGTACTGTGACGGTTGAGCCGTTAAAAGCTTTATACGATGAAGGAGAAAAAGTGACTTTGATTGCGGGCCCCAATAGCGAATGTGATGAGTTCGTCCGTTGGCTTGGAGAACCTGTTGACAGTAATATGAGTACCATAGCATATATAACGATTAATAGTAATATAACGCTTACGGCAGAATTCATAGAAAATCGCACATGTGCCCCTGCTGCAGAATATTTATTGCCCTCAGAAGTAGATGCTGACGATAAAAAAATGAGAGTTGGAGATCTCTCCCTTTATGAAAATGCAGTAAAAGTTCGTTACCCGGTTTCGGCCCCTTCAGCCTATGATTACACAATTCTGAGTAACAACATGTTGACCTTTTATAGACAGGGATTATTAACTCTGGGAACCTATACTCAGCTTGGGCAATCATTTCTTAATTTATTTGACAATAATGAAAACACTTACACAAAGATGGCGCCTGCGAGCATTATAGCACGGCAATCATCCGGAGGCGTTGAATCAATCACAGAAATTAGCGGTGGTGACATTAATTGCAATAATTTGACCTGTAGTGGTTTTATCACAGGGAAATTTTACAACAGGAGCACCATTTCAGGATCCGGTCAGTGGTCCGCGGCTAGAATAGAAAATGGACGATTTTTAACGTCATCAGCCACCGCCCATGAGGTAGAGATAGTAGGATCAACCATAAAAATTAATAAAGGCATAACTCAAATCGGTCCCGGTTATATAAATGTAAAGAGAATCAATGCTAACGAAGAAGTTAAAACACGGAAAGTAATCGTAACCGACCAAGGTTGGTCGGATCATGTCTTTCAAAAAGATTATCAATTACCATCTTTGTCCGCTATCGAAAAATTTATCAGTGAAAACGGCCATTTACCCGGTATACCTTCAGAAAAGGAAGTTAAAAAGGATGGGGTTAACGTAGGAGAAATGCAATCTAAATTGCTTGAGAAAATTGAAGAAATGACAATACACATGATAAAAATGCAAAAAAGGATAGAATTTTTAGAATCAGAACTTGAATCGAAGTAATACTAATATCTCGCTTTATATATATCTTTTCCGGAGAAAGTAAATGAAACATACACATATATTTTCAAAATCACTTATGTTTTTTTTCCTTTTTAACGCATATATTCTCTCGGATGAAATATCTTTTGGCCATGCGATAATAGGTGATGCTACGCGTGAAGAAATTTGTGACGATGAAATATTCATTAATACAACAGATAATGGTCAGCAAGCAATAATAATACAAGGAAGAAAACCGGCTGCAGCACAAAAAGTCATGCTTTATTCTTTCGTAAAAATAGAAGACCCTTATGGAGAATTTACCTGTAAAGTTGATTATTCAAATTTACAAAATAATGATGCGATGGTTGGTTTAATGTTGAGAGAACCGGGAGGTGAAAATGAAGATTATGCTGCGGCCGGGTACACAAGAGAGCGCTATATCGATTATCGTTATTCAACCCATGGTGAAGTTGGAGGGGTAAACCCGTGTGGTTATGAATTTGAGAATTTTATTGTATATATAAAAGTTGTAATTGGTAACAAATTGGCAAAATTTTATATTGCACCCCAGCCGTATCAGGACATTTCTGATTGGCGGTGGATTGGTAAACGGTTTTATACAAAAAATAACACACTGGTAGGAGTGTGCCTTTCCCCCGGCAAATAAACCGGTAATATTGACCAGGTAAAATTCACTGCTTTTCAAAATAATTTACAAGGAACTGTTCTTGAGCCGGTATTGGAGAGACAGTTTGTAGTAGATAGAAACTTTCATGATTTAATTAAATTGCATAAACCACTACCTCAGGTAGTGGTCCAATAAAAAGGCTCAGCCGTTACAGCAATTATAGAAAAAAGATATAAATTGGTATCTCCCTGGAAGGCATGCGGAGAAGGGAGATACCTAACGAAAAGTAACTTTCAAAAATTATCTCATTCTATCTTTGAATGCAAGTTTCATATAGTAAGCTGTCCAAAATATCGGTACAGGATATTCAAAGGAGAGATAGCAGAATATGTGAATCGGGAGTTATATAGACTTGTAAAGCAGAAAGACCTTGTTGAAATACTAGAGCTTAGTGTTCAGCCTGATCATATTCATATGGTGTTATCAATGTCGCCAAAATACTCGTTATCAAGTGTCATGGGATTTTTGAAAGGTAAGCTTGCAATAAATCTATTCAAACGATATGAGCGCTTAGGCAAGCGGTACTGGGGGAGACATCTCTGGTCGCGAGGTTTCTGCGTAAGTACCATTGGGTTAGACGAGGAACAGATTCGTAAGTATGTAAAATATCAGGAGAAAAAGGATAAGGAAGCAGAGCAGCTTGGCCTTGATATCGAATAACTTTTAACAAAATCAATAGCGTGTCTTCCAGGCACATTAATCAAGCCACCACCTCTGGTGGCGGTAGTTGACTAACCGAAAGATTTCTTCCGGGATTTATATCGTAAAAGCGAAAACCGGAGGGAAAATATCACTTTTTAAGACGATGATTAATCATTGATAGTGCCCGGATTAACAGCAACCAGAATTGAGCGGTTGACATTAAATACATCTCATAACAAGAGTCATCACCTCTGACTCGATATTTTTATGGATCATATTCCAAAGACAAAAAGGTAACCGTAATTTAATTTACATCTATAGTGAGTAATTTGACTATTTATTAAAGGATGATTGCAGTATGAATGCAGTACGACGTATGTTGTTAATTGCTTTGAGCCTCTTTCTGGTTTCAGGTGTCAGTGCCGGTTCACTTAATGGAAAAACAGACCTTTCCCGGCGATCGCCCGGAGGATTGATTCTTCAGAAGAGTATTACCAGATTAAGGCAGAGAACTAAAAAAAGGAGAAGAACGACGAAACATAGCCTTCTCAGGACAGCGGGTGAGCCGTGGAGTGTTAATGACTGGCTTTTTTTGATGGATGGAACCTGGTATGGATTAGATTATTTTATTATAAAAGTGCTGTTCCCCGCTTACCTTGCACATCCGGAAGTCAGTAGTTATCTGCCGGCATTTAACGGCTTTACCTGGGAAAAATGGGACGGCTGGTCACGGACCGTTGTTACCGACGGTGCGGATTCTTCATACGCGGCATATGATACAAAGGGCAGATTGACCGAAGCCGATGATTCTTATTACTATCAGACTATATTAAAATACGATAATGCGGACCGGCTTTCCGAGGTACACCTGATAGATCATGAAATAGATACCATGATAATCACGGAAAAATATAAAATCAATTATGCCAATGGTAAGCCGCTGGAGTTGATAGAGGAGTACTGGATTAATGAGCAGCAGTTGGAAGAAAAATATAAAATGTCTTTAAGCTATAATAGCGATAATAATCTAATCGGTGCGGTGGATTCTCTGTGGGATGAAACTTCAGGCACCTGGGGGCAGGGAGAAATCAAAGAAGTGGTAACCTATACTGCCGGCGGTAACATACAGGAAGACACCTATTACGAGTGGGATGAGGATGCGGGTTCGTGGATCAATGATTCTAAAACAACATTTACTTATAACGGAAACGGTTATATGGTAGAAGAGGTGGCGAAGGTTGATTTTGAAGGAGCGGGTGTGTGGGAGAACGCCTTCAAATACACCTACGGCTATGATGCCTCCGGAAACTGGACTGAGTATAAGTCATTTACCTGGGATGAAGATAATGCAGTGTGGGGTGCGTGTGAATTAAAATATGCCACATCCTATAACGCAAACGGGAGTATGACTGAAGACATCTTTTATCTACTGGATGAGACAAGCGGGGACCTGGTAGAAAGTGAAAGATATACCTACAGCTATAACAGCAGCGGCAATTTCAGCGATGAGTTCTGGTATGTTTGGGTAGCCGGTGATTGGGAGCCCGACGACAAGTTTGAGTATACCTATGATACAAACGGTAAACCGGATATGATGACAAGTTATTATTACAATGCGGCCACCGATGAGTGGGTGCTTGACGGGGAATTTCCGGTTACCTTTGTATATGATAACGGTATCAAGCACAATTCCTGTACCTTTCTGAAGAAGAATGGTTTACAGGTGACATTTAAAAGCACGTTACGTTTTCTCTCTGTTGCGGTGCAGGGACCGCCCGACAATAACGCGCACTGTACCGTCTATGATTTGCAGGGTAGAGTGCTTGCAGACATTCAGCCGACAGTGAATGGAAATACTACCGGGTATACCTGGAATTACACTGATAAAACGGGTAAAGCAGTTGCCAATCAGGTGTATGTGTGTTGCATCCGACACCACAACCGTTCAGTACCGATTCGTATTTTCCCCTGATGAAAGGGGTACAATAGCCCGGGGGAAACCGGTCGCGAGTCGAAAGGTATATTGTAACCCTTCCCATGATCTATGCTTAATCCATATTGGATTATACCCATAAATAAAAGGCCGGAAATATTCCCGGCCTTTCTTATTACTATGCACTACGGACAGACTTTTTTAGTCTTCGTGTAACTGATCTCCGGAGCCGTTTCCGCTGTAAGAAATGGTGCCGATATTGGTATTTCCCGTCTTATAGGTATACAGGCCCCAGTATTTACTGTTGCTGATGGAGCAGTTAGACACGGTAACGGCAACATCACGAATATTCAATGCCTGGGTCGCCATGGTAAATGCGCAGAAAGAAACCGTTGAGGCGGCGTTGGCTTCAGTATTAAAAATGAGGCCGTAGCTGTAATACCCCGCGTCACTGTCTTTCCCCCAGTACTGCCCGTCAACAAAGTTGGCAAAGGTTATTGAGTCCGTTGCGGTCCCCACGGCGGTCAGTGTAGCATTTCTTACTTCAATAGTAGCATCCACCAGGAATTTAAACGCGGTTCCCGGATGAATCGATATAACCACACCGTTATCGTTGTGGATAACAGTACTGCCGTCAAAAACGTACGGGACAGTCTGCTTTTTCCATGCACCCGATGTTTCAACGGTGGCGTCATCCACGAATATTGCATCGTTCGTATTTGTGGTAAACACGGAAGTGCCGGAGAGACGGTGCAGGTGGGAAGCCGGAATTCTCAGCGGGTAGAACAGGTTGGATGACCCGTTCCCGGTAAAGGAATTATTCAAAAATGTAGTCGAATCCTTCGGGCCGCACTGGTAAAAGTACATGCCCGCATATTTACTGTGGCTAACCGTGGTATTTGAAATGGCAAGACCGTCTTTTTTCACATTTACTCCTGTCGTGCTTGAATCAATCACGCAATAGTCCAGTGCAGAATTTACATTCGCATTTTCCGTGAATTTAATACCGTGACTGTAATACGAGTCGGTGCCGTCATGCCCCCAGATAGTACCGGTCTCGTAGTTGAGGAAAGAGATCGGGCTTGCTGCCGTGCCTTTGGCAATAAAGGTGGCCGCATCCACGATAAGGTATGCCTCCTCTTTAAATTTCAATACGGTACCGGGTCTTACAGTAATTTCGACACCGTTGGTGTTATGAATTTTCGTCTCACCTTCAAAGACATAGGGAACGGCGTGTTTTTTCCAGACACCGGAAACGGTTACCGTAGCGTTTTCCACACGGATAGCCTGCGCACTGTTACCGGTAAAGGTGCCGGTGCCGGATAGCCGGTTAAGGTAATCCGCGCCTATGGCAAGCGGGTAATAGGTTGAGGATGAGCTGTTTTCTGTAAACGTATTGTTGAGAAACGAGGCGGAATCGGCCGGCCCGCATTGATAGAAATAGATGCCTGCGAATTTACTGTGGCTTACGGTGGTATTACTTATCGTAAGTCCGTCTTTGCGGACGTTTATCCCGGTTGTACCCGAATCAACGGTACAGTACTGCAACATTGAGCTGGCGTTGGCGTTGGCGGTAAAGAAAAGCGCATAACTATAATATGAATCGCTGCCGTCATGACCCCAGTACTTGCCGTTTTCATAATTCGAAAAGACAATCGGACTCGTTGCAGTCCCTGCAGCAATAAATGTCGCCGCATCAATTTTCAAGGAGGCGCTCTCCTTAAATTGCATGACCGTGCCTGTATCAACGGTAATGACTACACCGGCGCTGGTATTGTTAATGACGGTGGACCCTTCAAAAACATAGGGAACACTGTGCTTTTTCCACCTGCCGGTTATGCTGACGGTCGCATCTTCTACACGAATAGCCTGTGCCGCGTTGCCGGTAAAGGTGCCTGTGCCGGATAGCCGGTTAAGATAGTCTGCACCAATAACAAGAGGGTAGAACGTGGAAGAGGATCCGTTTGCAAGAAACGCGTTATTAAGAAATGACGCGGAATCTTTTGGCCCGCACTGGTAGAAATACATACCGGCATATTTACTGTGCCGTATAGTGGTATTGGTTATTGTAAGCCCGTCTTTCCTTATATTTAAACCGGTTGTCCCTGAGTCAATGACACAGTAGGTAATTGATGAGGTGGCATTAGCACTCGCATCAAATTGTATGGCATAGCTGTAATATGAATCGCTGCCGTCGTGCCCCCAGTATTTACCACTCTCATAGTTGGTAAAAAATACCGTGTCGGTGACGGTACCGTTTATGTTAAGCGAACCGGTAGTCACCTTGAAATAGATACCTTCGGCAATCATAATATGCGCTCCTGCTCCAATAACCAGAGCACCGCTTATCGAAACATTCCCCAGAACTACAACCCGTGTGTTTGCACCAAGGGTTACTGAATAGCCGGTGGGAATTGTCAGACTGGAAGGAATTTTATAGGTTACCGTCGTATCACTGAATACCGATGGATTGGCAAGCGGTGTAGTAATCAATACTGTGTCCGGCAACACTTCTTCAGTTACTATTACCTTTCGAGTTGCTGATGCGGAATCACCCTTGCTGTCCTGTACCGAGTAGGTTATTGTATAGGTACCCACTGCGGCGTTGGATGTATCCAGCAGGCCGTAGTTAACAACGATTGAACCGGTCAAATCTCCATCCTCTGCGTCAAGTGCCATGGCACCGGGATCGGTAAAATGATCTTTCTCTGTTATTGTCATGACCGAGTCACCGAGAAGAACAATAACCGGTTTTGTGTTTTGCGTCACCGGATTAGTGGATTCATCACAGGCGCTGAAAATAAGAGCGGTCACTGCAAGCAAGACTGAAATAAGAAAAAAACCGTTAAAAATATAAGCCTGTAACTGTTTCATAACAACCTCCATTCATTAGTGACATAGGAACGGTACCGCCTCTTCTATTGATCTGTTAGACTGTGTTTTTCTGTAGGTGAATTCTGGATGGGATACACAGCTAAAATATAATATAGTAAATTAAAACGCATCATTGCCCTTATTTTTTTCAGGATTGATACAGGTTAATCGAGGTACTTCTTTTTACGAATCGTGTAGATAACCGGCACATTTTAGTAGACGGTACTGAGAACCCGTCATCTGTGGCTGCAAAGAACCTTCAATACTTTAGTAGCGTAGAATTTGGGAGACCTGCGCCATAATCTGATACCCTTGATTCAGAGCACACAGTATAAAATAATATATAATCCGCATAACCTTTGAATTTATAATACATTGTAATTGTTACAATTAGAAAATCTTTGCCCTTCACGGCTGCAAACTTTCGCAATTTTCATGAAAATACGCCATATGTTGCTTAGGTCCACTCAATTCTACGCCACCAATACTTTAGCATTGCCGACAAACCATGTTTGAGGTATTTTTTTTAACCATACTGTGTTAAATGTGACTGTTCGTCATCTGAGCAGTATGCCTTGTTCATGTAGATTCATCCAGAAAGAGGTAAAGACTCGACGTTTTTATAGAGAGATATGTTCTTCATACGGGAAGGCACAGGATATGAAAAAAATAGACAGACTCCTAATTGATGAATTGCTGGTTAAATCCCGGGAATCGCCTCGCCTTCGGACCCACTACAATCTCCATGAAGTTCTGAGTGATCCGGTACAGCGACTGTGTGTGGCATTTGAGCCGGGGAGCTATATCAGGCCGCATATCCACGATGACAAGTGGGAGATATTTGTCCTGCTGCAGGGTGCATCGACTGCGCTGGTGTTCGATGAAAACGGTACGATTACCGAACGGGTCGAGCTCTCTGCCGATGCCGGGGCACGCCTTATTGAATTCCCGCCGGAATGTTTTCATTCGATGGTCGCTAAAGAGCCGCATACGGTTATGATGGAGATCAAGCCGGGGCCGTATAAAAAACCGCCGGAGGAAGATTTCGCACCGTGGGCGCCGCAGGAGGGTGAGGACGGTGCTGAAGCGTTTGAGCGGTGGATGCATTCTGCGGATGTAGGCAGCAGTTATATTCCTCAATAACATTAATACCAATTTTATGATACATGGGCGTCGTTTTTTGTTATAGATACAACGCATGTATTTTTTTATTACAGGCTACCACCTGTTTGTGCGAAGAAAGCATGTCAACTTTCAGTAAAAAGATTTTTTTTAATAATGAGGGATCTTACACATGAATAACGAATGGCGCGGAATAAACGATTTTTATCTGCACAAGCAGGAAAACGACGGCAGTTCGAATGCCGAAGCGGTGTCTGTCGAGGAAGAGCCGACACAGAGCGCAGACTAGGAACCGGAAGTTCGGCTCTCTGAAGCCCGTTTCATTCAAGGCGAAGAGGGTTTTCAATTTAATAAAAAGTGTACAGTAAAGGCAAAGGTCGATTATTTAAAGGAAACCGCACGGAAAAAGGTCACATTTAAATTGTTTTCCGTGTATAACGGGGAAATTGAAGATATGAAACATCAGGGTGAAGGCTTTGAAGACAGCGGCTATGCAACCGCTGAATTGACGTTGTTTTATAATGAAGCTTACTATAAGGACACACAAAAGGGTCCTGACGCCAAAGTCACCTATTTCTTTACCGCATCGCACAGTAAAGGTGAAAAGGAAATAGAAAGTGAGCATGTGGAGATGCCGCAGCAGGATGTAACCCAAATCAGTGATGCAGGCCTTCATTTTATAGCCGGATGGGAGGATTTTCGCGGTGAGATATATAACGATCAGGCGGGACATGCTACGATTGGTTACGGTCATTTAGTCCACTACGGGCAGGTACGGAGTGATGAAGAATTACGTGAAATAACCGAAGTGGATGCCTGGAATCTTTTTGTTGATGACATGAAGATATATGAATCAGCCGTTAATCGCAACGTTACCGTTCCGGTAAATCGACAGCAATTTGATGCGCTGGTAAGCCTTGTTTACAATATAGGCGAGGGAAATTTCCTGAACTCCAGTGTGCTGCGGTATATTAATGCCGGCGATTATGCGCGTGCGGCAGAATCCTTCCTGCTATGGAATAAAATTACCGATCCTGATACAGGGGAATTAGTGGTATCGCAGGGTCTGGCAAACAGAAGAGAGGCTGAAGTTGAATTGTTTACAAATGGTATATACTGAGAGGCATGCCGTTGCCTGTCTGTTTGTCTTCCTGTGTATCGTTACTTTCTCCGGCAGCGTAGCCGGTAAAACTCCGGACACCCCTTGTGCCGACTCCGCCGGTTCAATAAATGATACCGTGACACGCCGTTGTGTTTCTGTGAATGAGCTGTTCGGCACCTGGAAAGTATATGATTTCAAGTGTGGTATTGTTTCCGCGATGTCGCAGGATGAAGCAGACCGAATGATGAATCAGTCACTGGAGATATCGGAGGACTCCGTAACAATAGCCGATATTCACTGCAGCAACCCTGCATACTCCCTTGTAAATAAAAACCTGCATGACTATTTATATTATGGCTACAGGACCGGACCGAAAGTGCTGGGACTTTCGGGAAAAGAGAAACTGTGTGTTGTTAACATTTCCTGCGGAGATTTTCCGGATAAATCAAAAAAACAAATCGAGGTGCTGCTGGAAATCCTGCATGTGGATGATGATACTATTATTGTGCCGTTGCAGGGGATCTTTTTTTATCTTCGTAAACAAGGATGATATTGTACCTGATTTTGAGAGGCAAATCAATGTTCTGCCATAAGTGCGGTTTTGAGTATGAGGGTGGTATTACCCGATGCGGGAAATGCAATACAGAACTGAAGCCTGAACCGCTCCGCAAGAAAAAGTATGTTTACAAAAATCTCATATTACTCGATTCGTTCACCAATGTGATGGATGCAAATCTCGCAAAGGAGGCCCTTGAATCGGAAGGCATTGAGGCACACCTGCTTGGTGACGATATGGTTGCGGTAAACTGGCTTCTGATGAACGCTATCGGCGGCCTGCGGCTGATGGTTCGAAGCGGTGAAAAAAAACAGGACAAAAGAAATTCTTCAGGACTATCATGCAGTAAAAGATGCTTCTATCCGGGAGGATTCGAATGCAATCACCTGCCCCTGCTGCAATTTAAAAAAAAATAAAAGTTCACAATCCATTCTGACTGCCGAGTCTTATATTTACGGGTTATATATCTCTACTGGTGGCAAAAATGCCGTCATTTCTCTCTATGCAGAGAATGAAATGCCGGGAATGCAACTTTATCTGGGATAAATCAATACATGACGAATAATCGTCGGAGGATAGTATTATGAACATACCGTTGTATATCGTTGACGCATTTACTAACAAACCCTTCTCCGGTAATCCGGCAGCAGTCTGCCCATTGCAGAAATGGCTTGATGACTCATTGCTGCAATCGATCGCTGCAGAAAATAACCTCTCAGAAACGGCATTCTTTATTCCCAAGGGAGATGCTTATCATCTGCGCTGGTTCACGCCGGCAGTTGAAGTGCCTCTCTGCGGTCATGCAACTCTTGCATCGGCGCATGTGCTGTTTAATCATCTCGGGTTTATACGGGAAGAAATTGTGTTTGAAACCATGCGCGGGGAGTTACGGATACGGCGAATGGATGATCTCCTGCTCATGAATTTTCCCGCGCGCATTCCGCAGCCTGTTGACACACCCGAACAGTTAATCAAGGGACTGGGTCTGCAGCCTATGGAAGTGTGCGAATCTGAGGAGACCTTTCTCGCGTTATTCGAGAATGAAAATATCATACGGGCGATAAAACCGGATTTTCCCGTTCTTGAAGAGCTGCATAACCCCGATATTATTATAACGGCTCAAGGCAACAGCTCTGATTTTGTATCCCGATTCTTTGCACCGCAGGTCGGGGTGCCTGAAGATCCGGTTACCGGCTCGGCCCACTGTACCCTTATACCCTACTGGTCACAGAGGTTAAATAAAGATTCATTGCGTGCGCAGCAGGTATCTGAGCGCGGCGGAGAGCTGTTCTGTGAGAACCTTGGTGAGCGGGTGCAGATTGGCGGGAATGCAGTAACCTATGCTGTCGGGGAGATTAAAGGACTGGGGTAAAAGGCTGCTGTTGTGTGGTAAGGATTACCATTGTACTTTACGTTGTATTACCGTTCCATAAACAGATTCCTGCTTTCTGCCTTATACTCACTATCCATAACTGTGAGTATAACTCACCAGTATATTTGTGGTTATAAAAATCAGGCATATAATACCAATCGCTCAATTGTAATATTAATTAAGAGAATGCAACCCAGTACATTAATCACTAATCCAACTTAAAAAAGTATTGTGATTCAGACACTATTTGAGAGCCGATAGTTATCCGTCTGGCCTCCAAGAGTTGGCAGTGAGTTCCTAAAACCCGGTTTTCCCTCCAAAGCAAGCAATACGAGAAAAATAAACGCCGTGTACT
>Ga0190359_1001586_pt1 | contig 14208 bp, 16 predicted proteins | sample 48721823_MG_FD_161269 | JGI IMG/M metagenome (GOLD analysis project Ga0190359, IMG submission 161269) | Hydrothermal vent microbial mat bacterial communities from Southern Trench, Guaymas Basin, Mexico - 4872-18-2-3_MG | ecosystem: Environmental > Aquatic > Marine > Hydrothermal vents >... | reverse complement strand
GTGGTATTGATACAGGATTAGAGTATAGAAATGATTCAATTGAGTTCACAGCGAGTTAGAAAGATTTATTAATAATACTTATAATTTAAAATAACATGAAACCTATTAATTGGATAATTTATATTTTTATCTTTATAATATTTATATCACAAGCACATTCTTTGGCGGTTACTGGCAAGAAATTAAGACATCATATCCAATTTGAACCAGGATATACTCAAGAAGACACATATCAAATAACAAACAATGAAGGTTACACTTCTGATTATTTGATCCATACCTTTTATAGAACTGGCGCTGACTTATCTCCTTATATTACTATAACTCCAGAAAGAATTCAAAATGTAGCTAATCAAAAATCTGCTTCTTTTACAGTTAAGCTTGAACTTCCAGATAAAATTGATCACCCTGGTAGAAGTTTAACTTGGGTAAAAGTTGATATTGATAATACACAAGGAGGAGGAATAAGAGCAGTTCCATCTGTTGCTGTAAGTTATTATGTTTATGTATTATATCCAACAAAATATATTACCTGGTCTTTTAATGCACCAAACATGAATGTAAATGAAAAGAAAAATTTTTCAGTACAAGTTGAGAATTTGGGCGAGCCAACAATAAACACAATATATGCAGATATTTCTGTTGTAAATTTAGAATCAAATCAAACTATTCAGAATATTAAGACAAACACAGCTACAAATTTTGAAAGTTGGGATAAAATTACTTTACTTGCAGAATTTGATTCAACTAATCTTGATCCTGGTAATTATAAAGCAATTGCTACATTGAATTATGATGGTGATACAGATATTAAGGAAAGTAATTTCAGGATTGGAAGCAAAAATGTTGAGATACTAAATTTTACAAAAAAATTTGAGTTAGATGCAATAAACAAATTTGATATTATTATTGAAAGTGCATGGAACACACAAATATCAAATATATATGCAGATATAATTATATATGATCTTGAGACAAATAAAGAATTAAAAAAATTTAAATCATTAAACACAGATTTAAAGCCTTGGGAAAAGAAAACACTAGAAGCTTTTTTTGACACATCTGGCTTAGAAAAGAAAGAGTATAAAGCAGTTATTAATTTGAATTATGAAGGTGCATCAACAAGATCCGAAGGCATTATTAAAGTAGATGAAAATATTAATGCTGAAACTGTTGAAGAAATACCTGGCAAGTTTAAACTTAACTTAAGAGCAATAATAACGCCAATGAATATTTTGATATTATTACTTATTATTTTCATAATTATAAACATAATCTTGGCAGTTGGATATTTTAAAAGACAACCGCCTAAACCGCCTGCAGAACCAATAGATCCTGCTGTTATTGATCATATCAATGAGCTTAGAAAAAAATATAATGACAATTATATTAAAGAAATGATGTTAAAGAAAGGCTGGTCAAAAGAAAAAGTTGATAGAGCATTAAAACAAGCTTCTAAAAAGAGGTAATACATTGAAAACATATAAAATCTTTGGCTTAATACTGTCTGGACTTTTATTAATAATATTCTTTATAATGTTGTTTTACAATAATATAGTTTTAAAGCAAGTATGGAATTATGAAATGCACGCCCAAGTTATCTCTGAATATAAAAAAATTGGTCTTAATACAAATACAGATAAGTTGTGGTTTGGAAAATCTAATCCAGGTAACCAGGCAACCAGAAAAGTTAACATGATTAATAATTACGATTTTCCTGTTGCTGTATCTATAACATTAAATGGAGATATTGCACCTTATATTAGTGTGTCAGATAACCATTTTATTTTAAAACCTAATGAAACCAAAGTTCTTACATATTATTTTACATCAAATACAGACACGCCTTCTGGGAATTATACTGGCACAACCAGAATTATAATGACCAGAGCTTTTTTTACTTAAAATAAAAAGTTATTTATATCTTACATATTTAATTTTATTCTAATGATATATTTAGGAGCAGACCACGGCGGTTATAAGTTAAAAGAAAAGATAAAATCTTTCTTAAAAGAATCTAACTATGATTATGAGGACTTGGGTAATTTGGAATATGATAAAGACGATGATTATCCGGATTATGCGTTCAAAGTAGCTGAAAAAGTTTCCAAAAATAAAAATAATAAAGGTATTTTGTTGTGCAGGTCTTCAGGCGGCATGGTTATTGCAGCTAACAAAGTTAAGAATATTAGGGCTGTTTCTGTCATTGATGAAAAATCTGTTAAACATGCTGTACAACATAATAACGCGAATATAATTGCATTGCCAGGAGATTGGATTACCGCAGATAAAGCTAAAAAATTAGTAAAATTATTCCTCACAATAAAGTTTAGTAAAGAGAAAAGGCATGTCCGCAGATTAAAAAAGATTATTAAATACGAAACTAAACATTAATTCTTATGAAGCCAAAATTATTGTCTGTAATTATACCTGTATATAATGAACAAAAACAAATTAAAGATACATTAAAAAAAATTAAGAAATATCTAAATAAAAAGAATATTAACTATGAACTAATCATAGTTGATGATGGTTCTAGAGATGGCACATATAATATATTAGAGAGAGTTAAAGGGATTAATTTATTGAAAAACACTTTAAACAAGGGTAAAGGATATTCTGTAAAAAAAGGCATTCTTAATAGTAGGGGAGATTATGCTCTTTTTACTGATGCAGATTTAAGCACACCAATAAATGAACTTGATAAGTTCTTAAAATATATCTCAGATTATGATATTGTGATTGGATCCAGAAATATGTTAACTTCTAAACTAGTAAGAAAACAGCCACTGTGGCGGGTTTTACCTGGCAAAGCTTTTTCTATAATATCAAGAGTTATAATACCTAATATAAAAGATACACAGTGTGGATTTAAACTGTTTAATATGAAAAAATGTAGGATTATATTTGAAAAACAGACAATTAACGGGTTTTGTTTTGATGTTGAACTTTTAAATATTGCTAGGAAACATAATTTAAAGATAAAGGAACTCGGAGTTCGCTGGGTTAATAGTCCTGAGAGTAAGGTAAGCTTAATTAAAGATTCTTTTTTAATGTTTTTCAATTTAATGAAAATAAAAATTAATGATTTAAGAGGATTGTATGACTAAAAAAAGTTTAACATTTAATTTATTGATGCTTTTTATTATATTATCATATTTCATCGTTGCATTAATAGGAACTAACGGATTCTCATTATTTAATGGCGATAATGCTGCACACATCATCCAGGCTGATTATGTTAAAGAAAATCCCGAACAGATGTTCGGTTGGAGCCGTATTAGTTATGCGGGCTATCCATTGTTTTTCTTTTATCAGCCATTATCGCATTTAATTTTAGCTTTTTTGTTTAATTTTGGAGACATTTTTTTGATATTTAGGATAGTTTCAATAATTTTGTTTACATTAATATCAGTCTCTTTTTATTTTTCTTTAAGAAGGATTCATTTTACAAAAACAGAATCATTGTTTGGTTCAATTATGCCTCTGCTGATATTTAGTTTTACTGGTTACGGATTAGAGCCGAATGCCTTTTTTGCCTGGGGATTGTTTACACAATTATCTGGAACTGTTTTGTTTCCGATAACAGTAAGTCAGTTTTATTTATCAATAAAAACAAATAAAGATAGGACATTAGCTATTCTTTTATTTTCGCTTTTGGTATTAACACACAGTATCCTTGGTTTTTTATCTCTGATGATTGGGTTGCTCGTTGTAATTGTTGATATATCAGAATTTAAGAAAAGATTTCTTAATTATATCCACATCTTATTCTTTTCTTTGCTTGTAATATCTTTTTGGATATTCCCTATTTTAATATATAAAGAATTATATGGCAATATTATCAAACCTTCTGAATATGTTTTTTCTTTTGGATTCTTGAAAGTATTTGTCCAGTTTATCAGCGGAAATATACTTGATACACGCAGACCTTTTCCTATATTGACAACAATTGCATTTCTGGGATTTTTTTTAATTTTATACTTTTTATTAAGAAATTTTTCCTTTAAACAGGATAAGATTAAAAAGGGATTATCTGATAAATCTTTGGAAAAAGAGAGGTTTATCTTTTACGGCCTGATATTAAGTTTTATCCTGTTTTCCGGCGGTGAATACTTAAAAAACCTTCCAATATTCTCATTTCTAGAGCTTCATAGATTTATTTATGCATTACATTTTTTTCTTATACTGCTTATGGCATATGTGCTTGGCTTTGCCGTGAAAAAATTTGGAAAAACTGCAATTTTTATTATTGCTATTCTATTATTTTTAGCGTCAATTACTACGTTTAATGAAATTTATCAGAGACAAATAGATATTAATACAGATAGTCCTTTTGAAGAACTGAAGCAGGTTGGTCTTTTTCTGAAAGATTTGCCTGAAGGAAGAATATATATAGATATGCCTATAAACAAACATATTGATCCATTAATTTACTATTATTCAAAAAAGCCGCTTTTGTACAGGTTTTCTCTGGGCAGTCAGGATTCACTTTCTACTCAATATATCTATAACATAAGTCCAGCAAATGATGAAGAATTGGATAATTATCTGGATAAATACAATGTGAAATATCTTCTGGTAAGTTCTTCAGTTGATTTTCCTTATGACAAAAAAGTCTTTAAAACTTTAAATTTATATTTTGTTAATACTACAGGATATTTTTTTGTTCCTGATCAATGCGGTGAGTTAGTAAGTGAAAACAATAAAAATGAAGTATATTATGCAAATTTATCATTAAGAAATAACTGTGATATTCTATTTAAAATGACATATTCTCCATTCTGGAAAGCATATTCTAATAAAACACAATTAAACATTGATCTTGTTGAAGATTCATTAATAGGAATTCATGTACCAAGAAATACAAAAACAGTAATTATGAGGTATGAAGATATAAATTATAGAAAATATCTGTTTGCCTTTGGTTTGTTGATATTAGTTGTATGTTTTATTTTAGAGAAACATATATTAATCCCAAATTCTTTTTTTAAAAAACATGATTAGAATCTCTCCTTCAATATTATCTGCTAATCTTAACAGAATAAATGAAGAGATTGCAGATGTTGCACCTTATGTAAGCTCTATACATTTAGATATTATGGATGGCAAGTTTGTCCCAAGCAAAAGCTATGGTCTTGAAATTGTTTCTAAAATAAAAACTGATTTGCCGTTAGACTGTCATCTAATGGTTATTGATCCAGTAAAACACGCAAAAATCTATTCAAAATATGTAGATAGGATCTTTTTTCATGCTGAAATTTACGAAAATAATCTTAGTGAATTAAAAAAAACATTAAAAGAAATTAAAAGCACTGGTGTTAAAGTAGGTCTTACTTTGAATCCAGATAAGCCAATATCATTAATAAAGCCCTATTTAGATCAAGTAGAGGGTATCTTAATAATGAGTGTATATGCTGGCAAAGGCGGCCAAGTTTTTATACCTGAAGTGCTTGATAAAGTAAGAAAATTAAGGAAAATTAAATATAAAAAAGATATACTTATTGATGGAGGTATTAATATTAAGACAATAAAACAATCATATGATGCAGGTGCTAATGTGTTTGTTATAGGTAGTGCTATATTTGGCAAAAAAGATAGGAAAAAAGCAATTTTAAAATTAAAAAAGGTGATTTCATGAAAATATTGGAATTTAACAATGTTAAAGTTAAATGGCTGGGTCATGATTCTTTTAGATTTGATTTTTCTGGCAAGATAATGTATATAGACCCGTATGAAGTTAAGGAGCATGACAAAGCAGATTTGATATTGATAACACATGGTCATTATGACCATTGCAGTATTGCAGATTTAAGAAAATTAGTAAAAGATGAAACTATAATAATAACAACACCGGATACGACAAGTAAATTATCTGGTAAGATTGAAGGCGGGCATGTTAAATTAGCAAAGCCGGGCGATAATTTTGATGTTCTAGGAATAAAAATAAAAGCTATAGCTGCATATAATATTGATAAACAATTTCATCCAAAGGCTAATCAATGGCTCGGATATTTATTTACAATTAATAATATAACCTTCTATCACGCAGGAGACTCAGATTTTATACCTGAGATGGAAGATTTATCTGCGGACGTCGCATTTTTGCCAGTATCTGGCACGTATGTGATGAATGCTGAAGAAGCAGCAAAAGCTGCCCGCAAAATAATGCCGAAAATCGCAATACCCATGCACTACGGCAAAATCGTAGGAAGTAAAAAAGACGCTGAAAAATTTAAAGAATTATGCACATTCTGCCAAGTAAAGATAATGGAATAATCTTTTTAAATATAATTATAACACTCATCTAAATGGAAACAGTTGGAGCAATAATACCTGTATATAATGAAGCATCTTCTTTTTATGGTAATTTGCCTTATATAAGCCGGATGTTTACCCCTTTAAATGAGGCAGTAATGAACGGAATATTGCAAAAAATTATTTGGGTTGATGACGGCTCTACAGATAACACAGCAGGCCTTATTAAGAAAGCAATTAAAGGGGATCAAGAAATTCTTAGTCATGATTATAATAGAGGAAAAGCAGCCGCATTTTTCACTGGTTTTAGAGCAATGCAAGATATTATGGACTTAATCTTGACATTAGACGCGGACATATTAAACTTGACAAATGAAAAAATAACAGACTTTCTTTCTTATATGAACCCATACCTTGACATGGTTGTTTTAGAATATGCGCAGATTGAGGGGCAACCTAACTCAATGTGGTCTGGTGTTAGAATTATTCGTAGGGATGTATTACTTGAATTATTTAATCCAAGGAATCCTAACTATGGAGCCTTAATGAAGATTTTTAATCCTGAACAAAAAGAAAATTATGGTTATGGACTTGAAATAGTGTTAAATAGATTAATAAGCGAAGAAAAAACATTAACAGCAAGAGAAATCCCGTTGACTTCTAGAAGACCAGGCGGCGGACAATTTGACATTACAAAAATAGCAAGTGATTTTTTTTATGTAACAGAATTAATAGAATAATAAAAGAAAAGAGAGGCGCGCCAAGAGATGGATGTTTCAACCAGATAATGGCTGTTCTTGACCTTTCCTTAATCCCGCTACCCTGAAAGCACCAGCCAAATTAATTAACGCTGCTTCCTTCCGGACCTGACGTGGTTCTTAAAAAAGCCAGTCAAACAGGACAGGATTTCATTGTACGAGCCAAGACCACTATATGGAAAAAACACCTCTCCCTTGGCTTCGACCCCATCGTACATCCATTGATGGTTACAGGGCAGGACGAGCACCCCGGTCTAGCCTCTCAATTTATAAAAAATCATAATGTGTTTTTAAATCTTATCTAAACACACTATATATTGTGATGAAGAACATTAATAACATTAAAATATATTGAATAAGTTTCATAGAAGACACCTTTAATAGATGATGGCAATAACTATTCTCTGTATTTGGGAAAACCTTACTTTGCCTGGATCTGTATAGGAATTATTATCACCTTTCATGATAGCATACCAACCTTCCTTATCAGAGCCAATTTCTATTACCCTATGAATAATAATGCCGTCTGCATATTCTGACTTATATGAAACAATATCTCCTACATGGATTTCTTCTGGTGATTTTGGCACAATCTGAATAGCGTTTGCACCTTTATCTATAACAGGATCCATGCTGTTTGTATCTGTAAATCGGGACCACTGTGCATTTTCAATATTAATAATAACCTTATCATTATCTACCAAAATTTTATTTTCAGGAATCCTGTCATAAGGAGAGGCTTTTTCCTTATTATTTAGACTTAGTATCTGTGTTATGAATGAGCCTTCCTGCTGTAATGTTTTTTCATTTGCAACAACATAAGTTGTCGTCGTAATTGGCAATTTATTTTGAGAAGGATAATAATAACTATACACAACATTACTTAATATTCCAAGTATAAATGCAACAGCTATGAAAAACACTAGTTTTGTACTCATTTTTAGTACTTCAAAGTAGTTACCATTTATAAATTTTACTATTTTTAGTACTTATTAGTGGTATTAAATAAAATGATGTTGTCTTAAAGAAAAAATTTTGAAAATATTTATATATCCTTAACTATCTTTTGTAATATGAGTGATGAAAAATTTTTGATTTAGAAAAAATGAGAAATAACAAAGAGCTCTTGTCACATTTTCTCGCAAGAATAATTGATGAAGTTTCTCAGGGCAGTTCTGATAACTATGCAGCAATGGCTCTAAGAAGGTTTTTACGAGATTTAACACCTGAGTACCCTTTTATTAAATATATCAGGCTGGCAACATTGTCTGCTAATCCTGAAGAGATTATTATTGAGGACGGTATTAACATAATAGAACCAAGTTTGATAGCGGAATTTATAAGGAAGATGGTCACAACTTCATTTCCTGACTTATTAAAACATTTAATTGTCAGAAAAATGAGCCCTGATTTATTAGATGATTTAAACAAGCTTGGTGTGCTAAAAAAATATGTCTGGGTGTAAGAGGGAGAAAAATTGAGATTTAAACTTTTTTTGATGGTTTTGTTAATTATAGCAGTAATTACAGGCTGTGTCCCATTAGGAAAAGAAGGTGGCATAGACCCTTGGAAAGTTAAAGAAATAGTTAAGGAAGAGCCAGAGGAAACACCTGAAGAACCTGAAGAGAAACCAGAAGAGCCCATAGAAGTTCCTGAAGAACCTGAAGAGCCTGTCGAAGTAGAAGAAAAATATGATATAACTTTAACAGCTAAGCAGACAAATAATACAGTTGAATTAACCTGGACTAAATATGAAGGTGATTTCAAAGCTTATAAAGTTAGCAGATCTGTTATTAATTCTAATCCGCAATATCCCGGCCACAGGTTAAGAAAAACCATTCCTTATGTAAACGAAACTACTTATATTGATAAATTACCGGCACCAGGGATAAGTTATTATGTTGTTACTGCTCTCACACCTTTAAATGAAAAAACACATAGCAACCCTGTAAAAGTTGAATTTCCTAACCCTTATGAAACACCTGACCAAGATATTAGTTTAACAGCTGAAAAAACAGAAGACGGTGTTAAATTAGAATGGACTATGTATGATGGTGACTTCTTGTTTTATAAAATAGTCAGAACAAAAGATCATCCTTATCCAAAATATCCGGATGATAGTGCTATTAAAACAATAGCTTATAAAAATATAACAACTTACTTAGATACAAGACCTGAAGAAGGCATTAATTATTACGCTGTTACTATAGTTAGACCTGATAAAACAAGGTTTACAAGCCAGAGAGCTAGTGTTGAAATTATTTAATTCTAACAGCCTCTAAATTTCTTGGCGCTGTAGTCTCTACCCTGTACATTTTATGTAAAGAACTGGCTAAGTCTAGACAACGTGAATTTTCCCCATGATTTATAATGATTTTTTTTGGCCTAGGATTACACCTGCCGACAAAATTCATTAATTCTCTCCTGTCTGAATGATCAGATATCTCTAGTTTATGAACATCCATCTTTATCTGGCATATTTCTTGTTTATTACCATTCCTGAAAACTATCTCACGCTCACCATTTTTTATACGCCTTCCCAAAGAGCCTTCGCCTTGGTATGATGAGAAGATAAGGCTGTTTTTCGGGTTATCGGCCAATGCTCTTAAATACTCTACTGAAGGTCCCCCAACCAACATACCGCTTGTTGCTAAAATAATACAAGATCCTGTATTTTCAATAATTTGTTGGCGTTCTTTACCGCTTCCTACACGCTTGAACATGTCTGATAAAAAGGGGTTATTGTCTTTATGGAAAATTTGCTTTCTTATTGCGCTGTTGAGATATTCAGGATATGTTGTATGGATAGCTGTAATGTCCCAGATAAGACCGTCTACGTAAACTTCAACCTTTTCAATTTTTTTTGTCCTCATCAATTCTTCAATCATTATCATAATATCCTGAGCTCTGCCACTTCCTAGTACAGGGATCAAAACTTTGCCTTTCCTTTTTACAGTTTCATTAATAACGTCTTGCAGATAATCGTACATTTCTTTTTTACTTGGTAGGATGTTGTCACGGCCGCCATATGTAGATTCCAGTAATAAAGTTTCCAGTCTGGGGAATTGAGTTGCAGCAGGCCCTAACATTACGGACTTGCCGAATTTCATATCAGCGCTGTAAACTAGATTATGTAAGCCATTGCCAATATGTAGGTGGACCATCGCACTTCCTAAGATATGTCCTGCATTATAAAATGTTATTCGAACATCCGGGGTTATATCTGTTACTTCTTCAAAACCTAATGTTACAGTGTGTTTGACCATCTCTTTAATTTCTTCACTTGTAAATATAGGCTCTTTGCCATCATACCGCATTATTTTCACATAGTCCAGCTGCATCAGTGCCATGACATCTCTTGTTGGCTCAGTGCAATAAACAGGGCCTTTATAACCAAACTTGAATAAATAAGGTAAGAAACCGCAATGGTCTAAATGACTGTGCGTTATAATGACAGCATCCAATTCATTAATGTTAAATTCAGGTGCTTCCAACATAGGGTATGCGTTCTCTTCATCAGCAACGTCAACACCGCAATCTAATAATACACGTGATTCGGGTGTCTGTAGAAATAGACAACTCCTACCAACTTGGCGTCCACTTCCTAAATATGTAATCCGTATCCATGAATCTTTTTTTGCGCGCAACCACCCATTGTAGATACGCTTACCAACTTTGTTAAGGAATTTACGTCTGTAATCAGAGTTTTGGTACAATACTGCTCTGATATTCTCAATTATTTGAGAACGTATGGCAGGAGTTCTTTTTATAACAGGAACCCATAATGTCTTCTTTCTAATATTTTTTAAATTTTCGCCTTGCTTTCCTATAGCAATTCCGGGCTTTTCTGCTTCAATGATTACAATAGAACGCTGCGGATCAAAAATAATCTGATCAATATTGGCTTCTTCTGGTATGATCTCTTTAATCTCTTTCTCTGCTTGCTCTCTGTCATGTGTAATGCTAGGATCAGGTCTTAGCTCTATCCGTTTCTTAATCTTATTCACAATATCACGGATCATGCCAGAATTATCCAGAAAGAAGTCTTTGTCTTTGGTATATAATACTATATTAGCTCCTTCAAATACTGCATCAGATATTTTATTATCTGGCAAGTCTTTTAATATTTCGTCCAATATTTCACTCATTTAAGAATACACCATAAAAAAAATTTATTTTATTTTGACTGATAAATCTTTAGTCATTAATTTTTTGACGCCGTGTTTATTTACCAAGACAACATCTAAACCGTCTCCAGATGCACTGTCTCTTTGTAGTGCAGAGTTGATAGCTTTAATTGCAAGTTCAACTGCCTGTTCTTGAGTCATGTCTTTCTTATATTGTGCGTCAAAAACACCAAAAGCAAATGTGCCTCCACTACCAGATGCAACAAAATCATCTATCTCTGATATTGACCCGTCTGGGTAAATATCATATAGATGAACACCTGTATCATCGTACCCTGCAAATAAAAAGTGCACAACACCAGGTATCATTGTGAACCTTCTAATGTTGTTGTATACCAATCCACTTACTAAATTTGTTGCCTCTTTAACTCTATTGGGCCTGCCGTTTTTCAGTTTTCTTAAAGATAGTTCAGCTTTAATTAATTTTACAAGTAATTGTATATCAGATACACTACCTGCTGTTGTCAGTGCCATCTTCTCGGCTACTGGAAGAATCTTGTCAACTTTCTTGCCAGCTATAAAATTGCCTGCTGTGGCTCTTTTATCAGCTGCTAAAACAATACAGTCTTTTGCTACTATTGCAACTGTTGTTGTACCAGTTTTCATAATCTCATTTTCCATCTTATTAATTCACCCAGAAATCTTTATAGACTGGAAAACATATTTTGTTTATAAATCTTTTTGTTTGTTATAAGATAACAGTTGTTCTCTATAACTTAAACATTATGTTTAAGATAAACCGAAACATTTAAATACAACCTGTTCATAACAAGCTCACGATTGCATTAATTACAGTGTCTTTCTAACTTATAGGGGTGATAGAGATAGTAGAAAGAGCACTATATAATCCGGGAGGGAAAAATGAAAGATATTCAATATAAAAAATGCCCAGAATGCGGCGATGAAAATTTACACTGGAACAAGGAAAAAGGGGAGGTGGCATGTAAGTCATGCGGTCTTGTTATAGACGACAAACTAGTTGATTTCGGACAGGAGTGGAGGGAATTTGACAATGATACAGCGCAGAACAGGCGTAGAACAGGCGCACCATTAACATATACACAAGAGGACAGGGGCCTGGGAACCACTATAGGGACAAAATCAGACCTCCATAAATTATCTGCTAAAGATAAAGGTAAGTTCTATAGATTAAGATTATGGCAACGTAGAGTTTCTACAGCTATTGAAAGTAATTTAAGACTGGCGTTATCTGAGATAAAAAGGATAGTGTCTGTTTTAGGACTGCCAAATTATGTTGAAGAAGAAATAGCCCGCATCTATACAGAAGCTGTACAACGCGGCCTTGTTAGAGGACACAGCACAGAGGCTGTTGTTGCGGGTGTTGTTTACGCTGTCTTAAGGATGTATGATGTTCCTCGCACCTTGAATGAAGTAAGTGAAGTGACAGGCATAGACAAGAAAAAGGTAGCTAAAAATTTCAAGTATGTGTCTCGTAATTTGAATATAAGGACTCTACCAATTGATCCTATGAATTATGTGGCAAGATTTGCTTCTGAACTTAAATTACAGCCAAAGACACAGACCAAAGCTCTTGATATTGTGCAAACAGCTGTCAAGGAAGAGATTACTTCTGGTAGATCTCCTAAAGGAATTGCAGCAGGCGCTCTATACATTGCATCAAAAATACACAATGAGAAAAGAACACAGGCAGAAATAGCAAAAGTTGCAGATGTCACAGAAGTTACAGTTCGTAATAGCTATAAAGAATTAATAGAAAACTTAAATTTCCTTAATAATGAGATAGACGAAGTTAAAGCAGAAGCATAATCATACTAAATTTAGCTTATCATTGACATATTTTGCAAACCCTGGTAATTTGTCAGGTTCAAGAGTAAATATCTGAAATATTATGTAAATTATTCCTAGTATAATTATAACATTTATAATTAAGGCTATTATTGCAAGTATAGTTCCAGATTTATTGTTCTTTCTTATATTATCAATAGCAGCCATTGCCACTCCTAATCCAATAAAAGGTATTAGCGACAGTAATAAGGATAATAATGCCAAGAAAGAGAATTTTTTCTTAACAGGTTCTTGAGCAGTACCTTCTTTTTTATCTGGAAAGATACCTTCTGGTGGTTTTGTTAATAAATTACTACTAGGCTCATTTTTTTTCTCTTCACTTTCTTTAGGTGCACTTTCTTTTTTGTCAGGTTCTGATGCAACTTCTTTTGCATCATCTTCCTTTTTATACTCTTTAGGTTCTACTTCTTTTGGCTCTTCTTTATCTTCTTCTGTAGGCTGTTCTTCTTCAGACACAGCAGGAATGATCTTATCAGCCTCTCCAATAGCACTTTCTATAATGTCATCAGGCCAGTTTGTTTTTTTTAGATTCTCAATTATTTTTGAATCAGGAAAACCATTTTTTCTGGCATTAACAATATATTCTTTTATATTAGAATCAGGACCCTCTTTTTCACTATCAGTCATTTTTAATATTGTTATACATAATTGATATTTATTTGTTTCTTTTTTTAGAAAAGTTTAATAATTCATTCATTTCTTTACTGCTCTATATGATATCCAGCCTGACTAATTTTCTTAATGATAGAAAAGGTAAATTAATTACTTATCTTAATAATTACACAGACGAACTACCATTAGAAAAACAGCACCAGTTGTATGGGGCAATTACTGAACTGGATACTATGATTGAGATTCTTAAAAATCTACGTAAAAAAGAAATTCATAAAGAAGCTCATCCGGATGAAATTTTCTTGTTCAGACCCATCCATGGCAAAGGTTTTATTAAAGATTTTATTGCCTTTATTAAAGATTTTTTCTAACTATTTAAACAAGAGATTTAAGCATAAATTTATATACTATTTATTAGTCCAAATAAGCTTAAAGAAACTTAAGGTGATATTATGATTGTAGAAGTGAATGATGGTAACTTTGAAACAGAAGTTTTAAAAGCAGATAAAGCAATAGTTGATTTCTGGGCTGAATGGTGCGGTCCTTGCAGAATCTTAGGTCCAAGG
>Ga0190359_1001583_pt1 | contig 14217 bp, 13 predicted proteins | sample 48721823_MG_FD_161269 | JGI IMG/M metagenome (GOLD analysis project Ga0190359, IMG submission 161269) | Hydrothermal vent microbial mat bacterial communities from Southern Trench, Guaymas Basin, Mexico - 4872-18-2-3_MG | ecosystem: Environmental > Aquatic > Marine > Hydrothermal vents >... | reverse complement strand
GGGGGGTATTTTGCTGTTTTTCTTTGTGTTACGTGATTTTCGTGATTTTGAAAATTCAGATAACTTTCTTTGGATTTCAAAGTACATACATCTATTATTGTAATTAAATATTTTAAATCAAATATCTATGAAAAAAGCAAGATCAATTTTAATAATTATATAAATAACAGTATTTTATCTTTATTTACAAACTTTGATGACATCTTCAGAATTTTGGTTATTAAGGAAATGTGTACCAATACAAAACAGATCGATTCAAGGCTTAAGAATGATCTGGATGAAGAACCAGCTTGCGGATCATTTTGGAATCAAGTAAAACTTGAGGCCTGTATGTTAGGTTGTGGTATTTTTGCTGTGCCTACTGGCCCTGTGGGTATTGGATTTTGCGGTTGGCTATGTTGGTGCACTTTTTGCACACAAAATTCAGATATCGCAAAAATTCTTTGTTCAACACCTCCAGAAGAGGAGTAATTATGGAAATTCTTTTAGTAATTCTAGCTTTGATTCTATTGATTTTGCCAAGTCTTTTTTATAAAAGACTTTCTGCCGGGAGATGGTTACTTATTTTAATAATTACAGGAGTATTATTTTTAGGATTGATCTGGTTAGATACCTCAGCAGGATCAATATATACCAGGGGGCTATTAACAATTATTATAATTTCTAACTTTATTCTGCAATATAAAAAGGTTAGAAAAGAGAAAGTATCTTAATCAACGTAAACACGTAAATCGTTGAGTAAATCGTATAATTCAAATGTGACTCCTTGATCCTGGCTGATTAATTTATACTGCCGGTTAACCCACGAAAGTTGATTTGAGATCAGCCAGAATGGCAGGCAGATAATCGCTGGTAACGGTGGGGAAATCCATTCGGATGCCTTGACCGAAATGGTTACCCCAGCAAACAAACGCAGGCACCCTGACCCCGCCTTTATATAAACTTCGTTTGCGCCCGCGAAAAGGGACGGCACTGCCCGGTGTATTTCTTTCGGGACCATTGTCGCTTTGGATATTGGATATTAGATATTGGATATTGGATATTGGATTATTTATCATATTTCCCTTACTGCTCCCCGGTCGGCTGAAGTGACGAAATGGGCATACATTTTCAGGGCTTTTGATACCTCTCTTTTTCTTTTGGGATGATAGGCTTTCTCTCCCCTGTTTTCTTCTTCAGTTTTTCTGCGTTTCAGTTCTTCATCATTCACCTGTAAATTAATAGATCTTTCAGGGATATCGATCTTCACCCGGTCTCCGTCGCGTACCAGGGCAATGGCTCCACCTGCAGCTGCTTCGGGAGATGCATGTCCGATTGACAATCCGGATGTTCCCCCGGAGAAACGTCCGTCGGTGACCAGTGCGCATTGCCGGTCGAGGCCTTTGGATTTCAGGTAAGAGGTAGGATAAAGCATCTCCTGCATACCCGGACCGCCTTTCGGACCTTCATAGAGGATAAAAACCACATCACCCGGAACGATTTCATCATTCAGTATCGCCTCGGAAGCGGCATCCTGCGAATGGAATACGCGCGCTCTGCCGCTGAAATGGAAAAGTTCTTCGGGCACGCCTGCAGTTTTGACCACACATCCTCTTTCCGCAAGGTTCCCATAAAGAATTGCCAGTCCTCCCTCCTGATGATAGGCGTGCTCCACATCCCGGATACATCCTTTTTCACGGTCGAGATCAGGTTCAGAGTAATAATGATCCTGTGAAGCAAATGACAAATTACGTTGTCCGTTACCGGGAGATGCAAGGTAACGGTCGCGCGATTGCGGTAAGGCCTCCGGTGAGCGGAGATCCCAATGATTAAGCGCCTGGCCCAATGAATCGTAATCCACACGGTGCACATTCAGATCCAGCAGGTTCTGTCGTGATAGTTCACCCATGATGCCTAAAATCCCGCCGGCATGATTGACATCTTCCATGTGATATTTTGAACTGGGTGCAACCTTGCAGAGGTTCGGCGTTTCCCGGGAGAGACGGTCAATATCATCCAGCGTAAAATCAATCTCTCCTTCACGGGCAATTGCCAGCAGGTGGAGCACGGTGTTGGTGGATCCTCCCATAGCAATATCCACCTTCATGGCATTCAGAAAAGCCTCCCGGTTGGCGATCTGACGCGGGAGAACACAAATATCACCGTCACGGTAATAACTAAACGTATTTCGGACAATCATCCGGGCAGCTTCAAGCAACATATTTTTACGGATTTTATGCGTCGCCACCACCGTGCCGTTCCCCGGTAGTGCCAGTCCGAGTGCCTCTGCCAGTGAATTCATGGAATTGGCAGTAAAAAGCCCGCTGCAGGATCCGCAGGTGGGACAGGCAGTTTGCTCTAACTGACTGACGAATTCATCACTCACTGCAGGATCTCCGGCAGCTACCATCACATCTACCAGATCATAATGAACGCCTCCTAACTGACCCGCCTCCATAGGTCCGCCCGAAACCATGATCGTCGGAATATTCAGCCGCATGGCGGCCATCATCATCCCGGGAGTGATCTTATCACAATTGGAGATGCAGATCATGGCATCTGCCTGATGGGCATTGACCACATATTCAACACTATCGGCGATCAGCTCACGCGAAGGGAGGGAGTAAAGCATCCCGTCATGCCCCATCGCAATACCGTCGTCAATGGCAATGGTATTGAACTCAGGGGCAAAACAACCCAGTTTTTCGATCTCCGCCTTGACCATTTGTCCCACTTCGTGCAGGTGCACATGACCCGGAACGAATTGCGAAAATGAGTTCACCACGGCGATCACCGGCTTCCCGAATTGTTCACTCGTCATTCCGTCAGCCCGCCACAGGCTTCGCGCGCCGGCCATGCGCCGGCCGGAGGTACTGGTAGTGCTACGTAAAGATATCATAAATTGATTTTTATGCTACTTTTATATTGCTAAGATAAAAAACATGAAAGTACTTGCAATATACGGGAGCCCCAGAAAAGAGGGTAATACCGCGCAAATGATGGATGCTGCCCTGTCAGTTTTTCCGTCTGAAGCTGAAATTCACCGGGTGTACCTGGGAGAGTTGAACTATTCAGGATGCGGTCCGTGCCGCGAGTGTAAAACAACTGGTCAATGTGTCATTGATGACGACATGCAGATGGTTTTTAATGAAATGTTCTGGGCTGAAATTATCCTCTTCGGCAGTCCGTCTCAATTTGCAGATGTCAGTTCAGAATTAAAGAAATTAATGGAACGTACCTGGTGGATGAAAGGCGGACTGCGTAATAAGATTGGAGGGTATGTAGTAACAGGCCGGCGATATATGGAGAGCACTCTGAATACCTTGCACGCATTCATGCTGCGCCACCGGATGATATTGGGCGGAAGCGGAGCCCTGGGATTTACTTTTACCGAAATGGGCACCCTCGAATATGACCCGCTGGCAATCCGCGATGCGCAGGGAACCGGAATGCGGTTGGTAGAATTATACGAACTGCTGTATGGTGACGGGAAAATGACAACCGACTGACGCATGAACATTTATTCATTACCTGATATCTTTGCATTTATTTTTAATACCAGTTTTGCGGTCAGGTTATTGACTATCAAGGGTGAGAAGAAAATAAAATATTGGTTGTTATTTGTCTTTCTGCTGTTCGTATTGTGGAATCTCTCCAACCTGGTTACCCTGAATTTACCAAGCAGAGAATGGGCTCTATTGGGCGCCCAAATCACCTACCGGATTTTATTCCTGCTACCGGCTTTTATTCTGTCACTTAGCCTTGAATTTATACATGCAGCCAAAAAATATTCCTTGCGTTTTTGGTTCTTTATCATTTTTATTATTCCGGTTTTATTACTGGCATTGAGTTTCCCCGATTTTAATCTGCGCCTGATCGAATTTCCCATACCGGAAAACACCTATTATTTTACGCTTACTTCAGAGGCGCATCCTGCCTTCTACGGGATCTCCCTGTTCGCAGTTATATACATCGGACTGGCAATCTATTTCACACAGAAAGAGCAAAAGAAAATGGGGAGCCTCCATCGCCGGATTCTTCTCAGAAAGCTGATATACGGGCTCATCGGTGTGTTCTTGTTATTCCTTTTTATTCACTTGTTTAATAACCGTTTACGCTCCTACTCTGCTATTTATTTTCTGAAAACTTCTTTTCTGTTTTTACAGGTATTCTTCTTTTATATCATTTTGAATTCCCTGGTCAAAGAAGAAGAGTGGGCTTACTCCAGAAAGATCCTGTCGTACCTGATTTTTACCGGATTACTGGCTGTATATTTCATTATTATCAAAGTAAGTATAGAACTGATTGATGCCTTTCTTCATATTCACAGCTTTTATTTTGATGCCGGTTTGATCGTTTTTCTCACCCTCTTTTTTCAACCCGTAGAAGTGCTGATTAATAAAGCGATTTTTCAAAAAATTAAAAACCATCTGTTTACCTACCGTTCTAATTTTCTCTCTTTAACCAACGAACTGGTTGAAATGCTGCCTAATGAGCAGCTTCTGGATAAAATTCGTCAGTTTATCCAGACAAATTTTCAAATTGAGGAGGTTTTTATATTTCGTCTAAATGAAAAAACGCAAACTTTTGAATGTGCCGGCATCCCGTATGAATTAGAATCCGACTCAGGCTTTATCTCTTTTCTTTCAACCAAAACGGGAGTTCTTGAACTAACTGAAATCAACCGGCAGGCACCACCCGTTGAATTGCGTGATCTGTTCGTAGAAAAAGATATCCAATTACTGATCCCGATTCAAAAAGAGGGGCGGTTATTCCATTTTATCGCACTGGGTGCAAAACGCAACCGCAAGAATTACAGTCGCGAAGAACTTGAAGTTTTATCCATCTTCAGTAATGAGATCAGTCTGTCTCTGCACCGCAACTATTTGTTTGAAAAAATCCAACTGGATGAACTTGAAAAATTCCGCCTTGAAAAACTGGCCGCACTCGGTCAACTGACAGCGGGTATCGCACACGAAATACGCAATCCCCTGAATACCATCTCTGCGGCTGCCCAAACCCTGCAGAATGCAGACACGGATGAAGAAATTCGTAAGCGGATGGCCGCCTATATTGAAGAAGAGGTGCAGCGGTTAAACGGACTGGTAAACGAGTTTCTGGAGTTATCGCGTTTGAAAAAGCCTGATTTAGAAGATGTTGAACTCGGTGTAATTATGGAAAAATTATCCCTGTTCTTAAAATCAAAAGAGACCCGTATCCAGCTTGAAATCCGGAATGAAGTTAAAGAACCTCTGGTGACAGACAGCAAATTTCTGTATCAAATCCTCACCAATCTGTCATTAAATGCCATAGAGGCATTGGAAGATCGTTGTAAGAATGAACCGGCATTCTGCCGGGATGCCCGGTTAAGCATACAGGCAAAAAGAAATAAACAATATTTAACCCTGACAATCAGTAATAACGGTTATTTGATTTCTCCTGAAATTCGGGAAAGGATCTTTGAACCTTTCTTCACTACCAAAGAAACCGGCACTGGACTGGGGTTATCACTGGTTGAAAATATGGTTAAAAGTCTAGGAGGAACCATCAGCCTGAAATCCGATAAAAAACGAACACAGTTCATCATTAAAACACCCTTATCCCCGTGAATTCAAAACCAGGAATATTAATTGTGGACGATGAGGTCAAAATGCTGGATATACTCCGCATTAATCTGTCGCACGACTATCAGATCTATATAGCTGAAAACGGACTCGAGGCTAAAGCAATCATTGAACAAAATCCTCTTAACCTGGTAATCAGTGATTTGAAGATGCCGAAAATGGATGGCAGGGCATTGCTTAATTTTGTAAAAACAGAATTTCCTTCGCTGCCGGTTATTATAATGACCGCTTACGGTACGATTGAGGATGCGGTTGAAGCCATCAGGAACGGCGCTTTCGATTATATTGTTAAACCGCTGAAAATCGATGAGCTGCAACACATCATCCATAAAGTATTGCACTATTATGAATTGCTCTCAGAAAACAGTAAGCTGAAAGCAAAACTGAATCAGTTTGAGGAATATCGCAAAATTGTAACCGTTGATCCCGATATGAAAAAAACTTTGGGGCTGGCAGAGCAGGCAGCCAAAACCAACGCAAATATTTTGATCACAGGGGAATCGGGAACGGGGAAACAACTGATGGCAGAGTTTATTCATAATATGAGCCTGGTTGCTAACGGGCCATTTATTGAGATCAATGCCGGAGCAATTCCCCGTGAACTACTGGAGAGTGAACTGTTCGGGCATGAAAAAGGAGCCTTTACCGGAGCCGTGCAAACCAAGAAAGGAAAATTTGAACTGGCTGATAACGGTACCATTTTTCTCGATGAAATCGGTGAATTGCCCCTTGACCTGCAAGTAAAACTGCTTCATGTAGTAGAACAGAACAAACTGATGCATGTGGGCGGTACACGTGAAATCCCGATTAATGTACGCCTGGTGGCAGCAACCAATCGCGATCTGAAGCAGGAGATCGAACAAAATAATTTCAGAAGTGATTTATATTACCGCCTGTCTGTGGTTACTATTAATTTACCACCCCTGCGTCAGCGACCTGTTGATATCCCTTTGCTGATCCGGTTTTTTCTGAGCAAATACCAGCAATCCCAGAATGAAACCTTCCATATTGATTCTGAAGCCATGGAGATTTTACAGCATTACCCCTGGCCCGGAAACATCAGGGAACTCGAAAACGTGGTGCAACAAGCTTTGATTTTTTCACAAAACAATTTGGTAACCAGCGAGCAGTTACCGGCTGAAATCGTTGAAAACAGCTTCTCTATCCCTCTGACAAAAGAAGCATTTCAGGCAATCAGAAAAGAGAAAACAGAGAAGATCATATCCCGGTTGGAGCTGCAGTTCTTAAACGGATTACTGACAGCCACCGGTGGCAATATCTCAAAGGCATCGGAGAAAAGCGGCTATGACCGGCGCCAGTTACAAAATTTATTATCCAAACACCACCTTAATCCCAAGAATTACAAGACTGATAATTAATTACTTACACCTCTTCTAACTGTAATTTCTTTAACTGGGTAATCCCATTTCGCATCATAAATATTTAATATCCAGCTTATTAATTTTATATCCCTCCGGTACTGTGAAATTGCATTGCACACTTGTAAGGTATTTGACTTTTGCAGCTAATTGCTATTCCGTCTTATTCATCTGACACCCTGTGTCTTATAAACTTTGGCACAGGGTTTGACCTACCTTGTCAGAATTGATTGTTAAACTAAATAAAAGGAGGACATTAAAATGAACGCATGGAAAGGATGGACAAACGGAATCTTGGGAACCTGGCTGGTAATCGCCGCTTTTTTGAACTTTACCCCTACCGGTAACATGTGGAACAACCTGATTGTCGGTATCATTGTAGCCATTGTGGGCTTTGCCATGATCAAAGAAAAAGGATGGCAAGGCTGGACATCCGGGATTCTGGGATTATGGCTGATTGTAGCAGCCTTTATCCCCGCTCTGAAAGAGCAGACTCCGAACTTGTGGAATGACCTGATCACAGGTCTGATTGTAGCCATTGCAGGTTACGCTGCCATCGGTAAAAAAGCAGAAGTTGCTTAGCTCTCGCAACCATCCGGTTTAAAGAGCTTTTTCACATGAAGGGGCTATCTTCGGATGACCCCTTTTTCTGTGGCCTGACTTTTAGCGGTTTATCTAAAACAGAGTCAAGATTGCTGTTAAAAGTATGTTCCAGCATATAGGCCCTGTCTTTCACATACCACCTGCCATTGTATTGAAAATGTTGCAACCTGAAAAACCAATCGCTCATAGACATCGTATAAATCACCGGGTTTAAGATGTCACTGGATAAATTTTTAAGGGCAACCTTAGAATAATAACTCTTTCGCTCTCCCAATATGTAATCCAAGATGTACAAAACCAGGTAGGTAAACGGGATAACAGAATTGTTCACCGAATAAACCAAAAAAGGTTTTGAGAGAGTAACAATGAACGGATACCGGTGTGCCATCACTACGTATGAAGCAATATGAAAAGCCATGATGAAAGTCCCGGTAGCCAGACCCATAGACTTACCGGTCATCTGTTGCTTTCATCACAATATTACCGATTTTATGCTATTTTTGAACTATGCAAACAGATCAAAAGCTTATCCGATATTAATGCAAGACGACTTTCAAGCCGGATTATCCGCAGGATTTGCAGGAAGCACTCCCTCTGCAATTGACATTTTCATTCAGGAATCCGACCTAAAGAAAGCTGAACCCATCATTAATGATTTTATTCAAAAAAATAAGCCTTCCGATCCCTGATCTGATGAAACTGAGCCATGAACCTGAAACCGATATTAATTGTATGGTTGGTTTTAATGTCTTTCCCTGCGGCTAAGGCACAATCCCACTACTGGGAGTCACTGATCCTGGCATCCGATACATTCCATTATTACCAGGCCCGGAGCAATCTGAATGATCAATCTGTTACCGGTTGGCGATCACCAGGTTATGACGACAGCCATTGGGCTTCCGGACGGGCCGGGATTGGTTTCGGGGATGGGGATGACTCAACTGAAATCCCCAGGGGATACTCGGTTTATATCCGGAAAAAATTTATCCTCCGGGATACTTCGAAAATTCAACAACTATTGCTGTTACTCGATTATGATGATGGATTTGTAGCCTACCTGAACGGCACAGAAGTGGCTCGTGCCAATATGGATCCGCAGGATACGTATCCCCCGTTCAATTCCCTGGCCCAATCAAGTCATGAAGCCAGGATGTACCAGGGTGGCTATCCCTCAATCTTTGCGGTGCCATCCACAGTGTTTCAAACAGCAGCCACCGAAGGTGAAAATTTACTGGCCCTGCAGGTACATAACAACCGGTCTAACTCCAATGATCTATCCGCAATACCGTACCTTATCGCCACCCGCAATCAACCGGATACACAGGCGCGGCCGGTACCCGCCTGGTTCAACCAGATGCTGGAACAGGCGGCCTCTGACCTCCCACTGGTTTGTATTGAGACCGGCGGAGCGGCTATTCGGGATGATCCCAGAATCCGTGCCCGGATGAGCATTATCAATTGCCCCGGTGAAGGTGTGATCTATCCTTTCGACCCGCCGACCGACTACAACGGATGGATAAATATTGAAAAAAGAGGGCACTCTTCTCAATTTCTTTTCCCGGATGGTAAAATCTCCTATGCCCTCGAAACCCAGGACAGCACCGGCGAGAACAACAATGTCTCCCCACTGGGATTTCCGAAAGAAAACGACTGGATCCTCTATGCCCCCTATTCAGATAAAACTCTGATCCGCAATGTATTGGTTTATCATTTCGGCCCAAAGGCCGGATTATCGGCTCCCCGTACAAAATACTGCAACCTGGTGATCAATGGCGAGCCTCAGGGATTATATGTGTGGACTGAAAAAATCAAACGGGATAAAAACCGGGTCGATATCTCCAAATTACGGGATGTGGACCTCGAAGGCGACCAACTGACCGGCGGGTATATCATTAAAGTCGACTGGCCCAATAATGTGCCCAATGAAGGATGGACATCGCCCTACCCGCCCAATAACGGAACCGGGCAACAAACCGTGTTTGTCATGCAATATCCCAAACCGGATAAAATCCAACCTGAACAGTTGAACTATATCCGCGAGTATGTCACTGAATTTGAAACCGTGCTCAGATCAGAAAATTTTCTGGATCCGGATGAAGGATACCGTAAATACATCAATTTTCAATCCTGGGTGGATTTCTTTCTCATCAGTGAGCTATTCAGGGATACGGATGCATACCGGTGCAGCGTATTCATGTATAAAGACCGCGACAGCCGGGGCGGCAAACTGACCATGGGTCCGCTTTGGGATTATAATTACTCCATGGGTAATTATGAAAATTTCAATGTCTTCTCCACGGAGGGATGGGCTTATCTGTTCAATTACGACTGTAACACACGAGCAAAGATCAATCCGTTCTGGTATGAACGGATTATGGAGGATGAGGATTTCCGCAACCGTGCACGTACCCGGTGGGATGAATTGCGACAGGGAGCTTTGCACACCGATTCGATTATGAATTTTATCAACCAGACCGTGGCCCGCATCCGGCACTCGGCCGACCGTAACTTTGAGATCTGGCCGGTACTGAACACTTATCTCTGGCCGAATTATTACGTGGGCGGGACCTATGAAAATGAGATTTCCTGGCTTAAAAACTGGCTCACCGAGCGGGCCGCCTGGATTGATGCCCACCTGCCGGGACAAGGGAGCAGCGGTGCAAACCCCCTGCTCTCATCCGGCCGGCCATTCATCTACGTGTTTCCCAATCCATTCCACGATGAACTGAATATCCAGATCGATCAACCGGATACCGGACAACCCCTGCTGATTGAAATACTGGATCTCAACGGTAAAACAGTCGCCACACTACATCCCGGAGAAAGATCTTACGGGATTCAGACAATCAAATGGACCGGCAGCGGAGCAATTCCCCCCGGAGTGTATCTGGTGGCTGCCTTCCGGGAAGGACGAAGTATTGGAGTAAGAAGAGTGGTGAAAAGGTAATTAAAGGATTACGGAAACTCGGGAATTGGTAATTTCCCATCACATCTCCACGTCTCTACATCACTACTCAAACATCGTCTCATCCTGGTACTGCACCCGCAGCTTTTCCAGTTTCTGATGCATCTCTTCCCTGACCTGTTTATAGGCGGGATCATTATAGACATTCATCATTTCGTGGGGATCTTTTTCGAGATCGTACAATTCCCACTCATCGATGTCATAATAAAAATGAATCAGCTTATAACGTTTGGTGCGTACGCCGTAATGACGCTTGACCATGTGGGAAGCCGGGTATTCATAGTAATGGTAATAAATCGCATCACGCCATCCTTTCGGGGCGGAGGATTCATGGCCCTTCTCCTTCGATGCCATCAAAACCGGCTCCAGCGATAATCCCTGAATGCTATCCGGAATGGTCACACCGGCCAGATCCAGGAAGGTTGGGGTGAAATCAAGATTTTGTACCAATGCATCGGATACCGTGCCGGGTTTGATCATTTTAGGATACCGGATGATCAGGGGCATGCGCAGGCTCTCCTCATACATGAAACGCTTGTCGAACCAGCCGTGCTCTCCCATGTAAAATCCCTGGTCTGAAGTATATACCACAAAAGTATTCTTATCCAACCCATGCTCTTTCAGGTAATCGAGTAACCGCCCCACATTGTCATCCACACTCTGGATGCACGACAGATAATCATGCATGTAGCGCTGATATTTCCAGATAGCCAACTTCTTACCAGTCAGATGTGCGGCATAATAATCATCACTCATGGGCTGATACCAGGCATCCCAGGCAGCGCGCTGCTCAGGCGTCATCCGCTTTAATCCTCCCTCCCAGTACTTATCAGTCCCTTTAACCGTATCCGTAGCATTTGGAATCACTTTCAAATCATAATGTATGGTCATATCCTTAATAACCGACATTTTTTGCTCATGTGCCGCCCTGCCCCGGTTGCTGTAATCATCGAAATAATTATCCGGGATGGGAAATTCATGCCCCTTGAACAGATCGAAATATTTCGGCTCGGGCAACCAGTTACGGTGCGGTGCTTTGTTATGTACCATCAGTAAGAACGGTTTATCCGGATCTCTTGAATCCAGCCATTTAATAGCCTGATCCGTAATGATCGTAGTAGTGTAGCCGGTGTACCGTTTGGTTCCCGTAGAATCTTTCAGATCGGGATTGTAATAGCTCCCCTGCCCGAGCAGTATTCTCCAGAAGTCAAATCCGGTAGGATCGGTCCGCAGATGCCATTTCCCGACAATAGCCGTCTGGTAACCGGCTGCCTGAAGCAGTTTGGGAACCGTAGTCTGAGATCCGTCAAACCTCGACCGGTTATCATAAAATCCATTCATGTGGCTGAACTTGCCGGTCAGGGCAGTCGCACGACTCGGTCCACATAACGAGTTGGTACAAAATGCATTAGTAAACCGGATCCCCTCTTTGGCCAACCGGTCAATATTGGGGGTGTTGTTCAATCCGTACCCATAAGCCGATACTGCCTGATAACCATGGTCATCCGACATGATGTATAAAAAGTTGGGCTTCTGATTCTCTGTTTTCTGGCATCCGGCCAGCGCCAGCGCTGCCAGGCCAAATGTTGCGGGGGTGAACAGGTTTTTTTTCATAGGAAAAGTTTTCGTTGTCGTTGAGACACATCATTATGCATCTCAACAAAGTTAATCATCCTCTAATTAACATCCAACGAAAAAAATATCCATCGGTTGTTACAAATCTCCCGGTCAATCGTCTTCCTGATAAATAATGTTTAACAATAATCCCAATGAAATGAAAAAATCAATACTCCTGTCTCTCATCGTACTGATGCCGTTACTGGCAATCGGACAAAACTCCGCCGTGGATAAACTATTCAAGAAATATGGCGGCCGGGATGGATTCACGACCATCACCATTAACCAGGGACTACTGAAAATGCTTAGTCAACTGGATGAGAATGATGAGGATATCCAAGCGCTCGCGGGTATTAAAACCATCAAGATCCTGGCGGTTGAGGATGATGCCAAAGTGAAAGAAATTAATTTTTACGACGAAGTGATGTCAAAGCTTAAAGCTTCTGATTATGAGGAGTTAATGACGGTGGATAATAAAGATGAAAATGTGGTTTTTCTGGCTAAAAAAGATGGAGACATAATCACTGAGTTGATTCTGGTCGTAGGTGGCGATGAAGACAATGCCCTGGTTTATATTGCCGGCTCGATCCGCATGAAGGATGTCGCTAAAATCTCAAAATCCATCGGGGTGAACGGATCAATTAAAGTTCCCGGATTGTAACTACCGTCCGGCTGCTTCATTGACCCTTCATAACTTTGAACCTATACATGTCACGACCCTCTGTGTACACAGGGGGTCGTTTGTTTGGAGAGGTTTTCGGTATAAAGTCTGAGGTTGAATTGATTGGTTTTTTTTACATTTAGGGCACTTTTATAAACCTTGTTATGAGTTTGATTGAAAAATTCTACCCTGCGGTTAAACCGGTCTGGCTGGTGCTTTTAGCGGGATTGATGTGGCTGGCCGTAGGGATCATGCTCTGTACGATGGGGGTTGGATGGCTGATCCATGCGGATACCCGGTGGGCATGGATTTTTGGTGTGGTCGGATTCCTGGCTGCAATGGTAATTCATCATTTTGGATTTCTGCGGATTGTAGATCGCAACCTGGGAAGGATCCGTAAAATTAACGGTAAATATTGTGCCTTTGGATTTATGCCCTGGAAAAGCTATTTCCTGATTGCCGTAATGATGACCACGGGCATCCTGCTCAGGCATTCATCTTTTCCGAAAACCTATCTGTCATTGATCTATAACGGTATCGGATTATCACTTGCCCTGTCCAGCATCCGGTATTTCAGAAACCTCTTTTTACTTAACGTATAATCCACCTCCCCCGATAATCAGGCGGAGAAAAAATCCCGGTAAATCAAAAACGGGAGCAGTGGGAGACATAATGGGTCCGTTGTCATAGGTCCATTTGCCACTACCAAATGCAGGCAACTGGTAGCCGGCCTCCATTCCTACCACCATGCCATTTACCATATTATCCTTTTTGGCACCAAATACTTCGTACATAAAGGCTGCACTGATGGTCAGATTAGCATTCTGAAGAACCAGTGTGGAAGCAATATTCGGGTTCTCCAAAACCCGGTTGAAAGATTCGGCCTGGTTGACTTGATGGACGTAAATGGTCATAGACTGACGCACAAATCCCAATAAGGGATAGATCATGAGTCCCCTTTTCTTATAAACGGTGTATCCCATTTTTAGGGCACTAAACTCGCCGGACAGATCCACTTTACGATTGCCATTCACAAAAGACCCGCCCCTGTAACTGCCTCCTTCGCCACCAATGATAAAATTATAAAATACGGCAAATCCGCCCCCTGCATCATAGTAAGAGTTGAAATCCACCAAAGGGTAATCAATGGGAAAATAATTGTTCAGATTATTCGGCATAAAAAACTGCAACCCGGGTTGATAATACCCGAATCCGCCAAATGCGTTTCCCGATTGGGCCGAAGTGGTAACCGGTAGCAACAGGGCTGCCATTATGGTAAGAATAACAATCCTTTTCATAATTAAAAGTTTAAAAATGATAAAGTAAAAGATATGTATTATTTCAACCGTAAAAATTTCAATCCGGACGGATGCGAATGATCGGAATAAA
>Ga0190359_1001582_pt1 | contig 14217 bp, 9 predicted proteins | sample 48721823_MG_FD_161269 | JGI IMG/M metagenome (GOLD analysis project Ga0190359, IMG submission 161269) | Hydrothermal vent microbial mat bacterial communities from Southern Trench, Guaymas Basin, Mexico - 4872-18-2-3_MG | ecosystem: Environmental > Aquatic > Marine > Hydrothermal vents > Microbial... | reverse complement strand
GTATAAGCTTGCGGCGGACGAGGCGCGCAAGCAGGTCGAAGAACTGCAAAGAACCCGCGAAGAACGCCTCGCGGGGTTGAAACGTCTGCAGGTTGCCCGCACTGGCCCTGTTCGGCATGTAGCGACTGCCGTTGTGCTCGCGCCTGATTCCGATATTCAGACCCAACTTGCGGATCTTGCAGATGAACTTGACCCTAATGTGCGCAGAAGAAGTGAACTGGCCGCGGAAGATTACGTGATTAGCGTCCTAAAAGAAGAGGGATTCCCAGAGAATAGAATTGAACGTGTTGGACACCTGAAGCTTGGGTTTGACATCCGGGCCCATAGGGTCGTGGATGAGGCCACAGGCCAGGTTCTGGTCAAGCGAATCGAAGTAAAAGGCCGTCTACGGGGTCAGCCTGTCCGCCTTACCACAAATGAGTGGTATAAGGCTCAACAGCTTGCGGACACCTATTGGCTCTATGTAGTTTGGGACCCTCTCGGAGAAAACCCAGAACTTGTGAGAATCCAGAATCCTGCCGCCAAGCTCGACCATGCAAAACGTGAAATCGTGGCGGCGAGGTTCTTCGAGATCCCGGCAGAAGCTGTACAACAAGCGGCTCATCAGACTGGGAGAAATTCGTAATGGCTTCCAGGTTAAGAAGACTTTTCATCAGCAGCGTCCAGAAGGAGCTACCCCAAGAACGTCGGGCCATAAAGGACTTTGTGCAAGGAGATGCACTGCTGAGGCGATATTTCGATGTTTTCCTATTCGAGGATCTACCGGCAAGTGACCGCCGGGCCGACGAGGTATACTTGGAAGAGGTGGAGCGCTGTGCTGTATATGTCGGTATTTTCGGTAACGATTACGGTAATGAGGATTCAGAAGGCCTTTCACCCACGGAGCGCGAGTTCGACCATGCAACCGCCATGGGTAAACCGCGTCTTATCTTTGTAAAAGGGACCGATGACAAGGCCCGGAACCCAAAGATGCTCAAACTTATTCGCAAAGCGGGGTCTCAGCTCATCCGCCGGCGCTTCCACAACATTCCCGACTTAACCGCCTCACTTTATGCTAGTCTCGTGGAGTATCTTGAGCAAAGTGGCGAGTTGCGCACCCTTCCATTCGATGCCGCGACCTGCCCCAGAGCTGTATTAAGAGATATTTCTTCTGAAAAGGTCCGGTGGTTTCTTATCCGGGCACGTGAAGAGCGTAAATACGCCCTATCTGCGAAAACTTCTCTTAAAAAGTCTCTTACGCATCTGAACCTATTGGATGGAGGAAATCCTTCACATGCTGCGGTACTATTGTTCGGTAAAGAGCCGCAACGGTTTCTACCATCAGCCGAGGTAAAATGTGTGCATTTTCATGGTATTGAGATAAGGAAGCCGATTCCCTCTTATCAGATTTATGGGGGAACGATCTTCGATCAGGTTGATCAGGCTGTGGATTTTGTTATGGCGAAACTTACCCGGAGCGTTGGTACCCGCTCAGCGGGACCTGAAGTCCCGGTGGAGTACGAGATACCCAAAGAAGTCGTGTCAGAGGCCATTGTGAATGCTGTGGCCCACCGTGATTACACCTCCAACGCCGGAGTGCAGGTGATGCTTTTTGCTGACCGCTTGGAGGTGTGGAATCCAGGAGAACTGCCTCCTAGTTTGACGCCAGAGCGGCTACGAGAGCCCCACGCCTCCATCCCTCGAAATCCTTTGATTGCAGAACCCCTCTATTTGGCCCACTATATCGAAAAGGTCGGGACCGGCACGCTCGACATGATTGAGCGATGCCGAGAAGCAGGCCTCCCGGAGCCTGATTTCGAGCAACGGGCGGGTCAGTTCGTTGTTACGCTCTGGCGGGACTGGCTGACGGATAAAATGATAAAGGAACTTGACTTAAACGAGAGGCAAAAAAGAGCGATCTCATATGTTAGACAGGAAGGGCGTATATCAAATACAGAATATCAAACACTTACTGGTGTCGCAAAGCGTACAGCTCATCGTGACTTGGCAGATCTTGTGGAAAAGAGAGTGTTCCAGAGGGTGGGAAAAACCGGAAAGGGAACTTTTTATGAGCTTCGCAAAGGGGCCAGAAAGGGGCCAAATGGGTTATGAGAGGGAGAAAATGTTTAAAGGGGCCACAAAGGGGCCAAACGGGCCAGGGGGCCATCCTGAGATGATAGGGATCCAGAATCCTGCCGCTAAGCTCGACCATGCAAAACGTGAAATCGTGGCGGCGAGGTTCTTTGAGATATCGGCGGAAGCTGTGATGTCGGTAGGAAGATCGGCAGAAGATCGTTCATGAAGGGAGATTACTCATGACTACCTCAGACTCGGATATGTCAGTCTTTGAAGACACTCGCTGGAATGATTCCATCGAGGAACTCGTCACGCTCCTTTCACAGAGCAGGCGTGTCTTCCTGATCGGGGCAGGTTGCAGCAAATGTGCAGGGCTACCTCTCATGAACGAGCTCACCCAGGAGGTGCTCAAGGAGATACCGAATACAGAGAAGGCCCATGAAATCCTTCAGAGCCTCATTCGAGAATTTGATGGAGCTGAGGGCTGTACTATAGAAGACTACATGAGTGAGTTAGTCGATCACATTTCCATAGGCACGAGGAGAGTGTTCCGCGCTTCAACCAAGACCTATGTTGAAATCGGGGGCAAATCCTATACGGTCTCAGACCTGAAGGATGCATTGGCCTCGATTAAGCAGTACATCGAGCGTGTGATAGTCAATAGGCCTGTAAACATCCAGCACCACCGCAACTTCGTCAAAGCCATCCACGGAAGACTTCAATCAGGGAAATCAGGGGCTGTCCAGCCGGTCGATTATTTTACGCTGAATTATGACACGCTTGTTGAGGATGCCCTATCCTTTGAACGCATTCCGCTTACGGATGGTTTTAGAGGGGGTGCGACGGGCTGGTGGAGTGCTGAAGCATACGACGAGAAGGGAGTTCAGGCACGTGTGTTCAAGGTGCATGGCTCAATAGATTGGTGCCTTGCTGACGACGAGGTACTGCCTTCACGGGTACGCCCAAATCTTAAAGATGAATCACAGACGGAGCCGGTTCTCATCTGGCCAGCGGCAACCAAATACAGAGAAACCCAACGCGACCCCTTTGCACATATCATAAGCAGATTGCGAGCAACACTTCAGCCCAGCGCAAGTAATGAAGTCGTACTCGCCATTGTCGGATATTCTTTCGGGGACGCGCATATCAATTACGAATTAAACCGCGCACTACGAGAGTCTGACGGAAGAGTGTCCTTTCTTGTGTTTACGAACAATGACAACCCACAGGGCCTTCTTAAGGATTGGCTAAATGATCCAGCCACCAAAGAGCATGTCCGCATTCACGCAAACAAGGGGTTTTTTCACGCCGATACGCGAATCGAATCAGACGTGCCTTTGCCGTGGTGGAAGTTCGAGGTTCTGGTTCGATTGTTGGGAGGTGAGCGATGAACAAAACTCACCAGCAACCGGGTGATCCAATAGAGAACCTTGCTATAGGAACCATCATAGAAGTCGATGGAACGCATATCGTGGCAGAGCTCGCCGCGCAGATATCAGAGCTGTCGCGCGTGTACGGGGGTGAGATCTATCCAATCGGGCAGTTCGGTTCAATCATACGTATTCACTACGGAAGAACGCTGATCTACGGATACGTAAGCCGACTTCGCATGAAGGCAGAATATGAGCGGGAGAAAGGACTTATTCCGGAGAGCAGTTCCACCGCCCGTGTAGTCGAAGCAGACCTATTCGGTGAGGGGGAATGGATCAATGAAGGAGATGGTCCGCTGGATGGCTGGCGTCTTCGCTTTGAGCGAGGTGTTTCGACGTTTCCCTTGCCACAGCAGAAAGTGTATCTCACCCCCAAAACCGAATTGAAATACGTATTTGGCGAAGGGGAGGGGGCGCCCATAGAAATCGGGGAACATGTGGGTTCGGGCGGCACTCCGGCCTACGCGAATATGAATGAATTGCTGGGAAAGCACACCGCAATTCTCGGGTCAACAGGTGCGGGAAAATCGGGAACCGTGGCTGCAATTCTGCATGCAATCATCGCCCGCGGAAGCGAGAAGAATTATGATCGATGGAATCCGCGAATTGTGATTCTCGACCCGCACAATGAATACGGTGATGCCTTCCCCGGACACAAGCGCCTGTCCACAGACGAAGGAAGCCTCTCCCTACCCTATTGGCTTTTGAATTTCCAGGAGACCGTTGGTTTATTGATCGGAAAGACGGAATTTGTCGCAACCTCACAATCTAATATTGTCAAGACCGCTCTCCTGACCGCCCGTGAAGAGGGAGCGAAGACCATTGGCCTTGATCCGAAAGAGATTACGGTCGATTCACCTGTACCATATTCCTTGGACAGGTTCCAGGGGTTAATTGAGGCAGACAAGCCTTCGCAGAAAAGCAAGCAGGACTCCCATAATTCGATTCTTCAGAAACTGGAAGTTCTTCGTCGCGATGCAAGGTTGTATTTCATGATGGATTCGTGGGACGGTAATACTGACGGGTTTGCTTCCGTAGTTCAACAGTTTCTCGGCGAGGGACACCCAATACGAATAGTCGATTTGTCCGGAGTTCCTAACGAGGTCGCCGGTGTTGCAAGTTCGGTGATCGCTAGGACACTTTTCTCAATGAAGGTCTGGCAATCTGTGGAGGAGCGAAAGCGATCCCCTGTGCTGGTCGTGTGCGAGGAAGCACACCGCTACGTACCGAACAGGGGCGAGGCTCAATATGAAGCGGCACAGGAAGCTATCCGCAGATTGGCAAAGGAGGGGCGGAAGTACGGTATTGGCTTAATGCTTGTTTCCCAAAGGCCCAACGAGGTCGAGGCGACAGTCCTGTCTCAATGCAATTCATGGATCATTCTCCGTATTACAAACGACGCCGACCGTCAACATGTGCGGTCCATACTTCCAGATTCCCTGTCAGGTTTGACCAAAATTCTTTCGGGACTTCGTCGCCGGGAAGCGATCTTCGTCGGACAGGCGACACTGCTTCCGTCACGGATTCTAGTGAAGCGCCTATTGGATGAACAACTTCCACGGTCACACGATATCGATTTTGAGAAGGGATGGCAGCACGATCCTCTCCCCAACGAGTTGCTTACGGAGATTGGAAACAGATGGCGACTTCAGCGGAGGGAGACGGTGCGAACGAATGGGGGATGTGAAGCATGAACAATGACGACCGCCGACTAATCGAAGACTACCTGCCCATTAAGGCGATTAGCGCGGAGGCGTCGCGGGAAAAGTCCATTCGCAAGAGGCACATCTCCACGCTTCACCTCTGGTGGGCGCGGCGGCCGCTTGTGGCGTGTCGGGCCGCGGTCTACGGTGCACTGGTGCCCGCGGAGCGGTTTCGGCCCAAAAACGGCCCTGAAGAAAAACGGGACAGCCTGATGCGGGCCAACGCGGCAAAGTTCGTAGAGCGGCTCTGTAAATATCCAGGCAATCCCTCCGTCATCAAGGAGGCCCAACGACATATCCTTGAAGCACATGCCGAGAGGTTGTCTCGAGAAACAGGCAAGAAGGTAATGGCCGAAGACATAGAGGAAGGACGCGCTCCGCGGCCCAAGGTGCTGGATATGTTCGCCGGCGGCGGGGCGATTCCGCTGGAGGCCCTTCGCCTGGGGTGCGAGGCCTACGCGCTTGATCTCAACCCCGTGGCCCATATCATCGAGCTCTGCACGCTGGTCTACCCGCAGAAGTACGGCAAGCCCGACCCGAACGCACGCGGCATGACCGGCCCGAAGAACGACAAGGGCGAGCCGACCTGGGGCGGCTTGGCCGAGGAGGTGCGCTACTGGGGCAACTGGGTGCTGGAGAACGTGAAGGCCGAGATCGGGGACCTTTATCCATTGATTCCCGACCCGGAAGCCGAGAAGAACGGCGGCTACGCTCAAACCATGATCCTCAATCCGGATCGCGAGGAGATTCCGCCAGGCTATCTGGTGCCCGTTGCCTACCTATGGACCAGGACTGTGCGATGCAAGAATCCGTCCTGCGGCGCGACAGTTCCTCTCGTCAAGCAGACTTGGCTCTGCAAAAAGAAGGGCCGATACGTCGCCCTCAAGGTCATTGCCCCCAAGGATGAGAAGAAGGTGCACTTCCAGGTCGTCGAGGCGACGACACAGGCTGACTTGGGATTCGACCCTTCGATTGGGTCCAAGGGCGGGAATGCGACATGCCCGTTCTGTGGAACGGTAGCGGACAGCGACTACGTGAAGTCTGAAGGCTGTGCGAAGCGGATGGGGAAGCAGATGATGGCTATTGTGTGCACGCGACCGGGGACCCGCGGCAAGGTCTACCTCTCCGCCGACGATTATCCGGAATTCGTACCCGACGATGATGCGATCCGCAGGCGGATCGAGGCGCTGTGCGAGCGGACCGGGCTGACGGTGCCGAGTGAGCCGATGCCTCCGAGAGGAACGCTGGGCTTTCGCATACAACCCTATGGCATTGGAACGTGGGGCGAGCTCTTCACACCCAGACAGCTGCTATGCCTGCTCACTTTCGCCGCGGCGGTACGGGACGCGAGCATCGGTAGCGACGCCCACGGAAAAACAATAAAGACGTATCTTGCACTTGTGCTCGACAAAATCTCCGATATTGGAAACAGCCTTGGAAGGTGGGAGGCAGTAGCGCAATGCACTCGTGGCGTTTTTGCTAGACAGGCACTTCCAATGGTGTGGGACTTTGGAGAAACTGTCCCTGTACGGACGAGTGCAGGGAACTGGAATGAACATCTTGGGCGGGTCCTCGATTCCATCGAATTGACGATCAACTCGGGAGAACCTGCGAGCGTGTCTCGCGGTTCAGCCACCGCCCTCCCTTGGGCTGATGCCTCCTTTGATGCTGTTATCACTGACCCGCCCTATTACGATAACGTTCCATACGCCGACATCTCCGACTTTTTCTATGTCTGGCTCAAGCGTACCATTGGACATCTTTATCCAGAGCATTTCGCCACCGAAGGTACGCCGAAGAAAAAGGAAGCCGTGGCCGATGCCGTGCGCCACGGCGGTAGCAAGGAGAAAGCACGTCAAGCCTATGAGCACATGATGGCGCAGTCGTTCGCCGAGGCGAACCGCGTGCTCAAACCCGGTGGGCAAATGGTCGTGGTCTATGCCCACAAAACGACCCTTGGATGGTCCACTCTAGTAGATGCACTTCGCGAGGCGGGCTTTATAGTAAGTGAAGCATGGCCCCTTGATACGGAGAACAAATCACGCCTCAGAGCAATGGAATCTGCCGCCCTCGCCTCCAGCATCTTCCTCGTCGCCCGCAAGCGCGAAGGGGCGGAGACGGGATCCTACGAAGAAGAGGTGCGTCCGGAATTGGAGCAGATCGTACGCGAGCGCGTGGACACCCTCTGGGAGATGGGCATCACGGGCGCGGATCTGGTTATCGCCGCCGTGGGAGCGGGCTTGCGCGCGTTCACGCGGTTTGCCAGGGTGGAGTATGCCAACGGCGAGGAGGTGCCGGCAGAAAAGTTCTTGGCCGAGGTAGAGGGGGTTGTGCTTGAGACCCTCCTGGAGAAAATATTCGGAGTAGCGGGAAGTGGGGTGGCAGCGGTGGACGGACAGAGCCGGTTCTATGTCCTTTGGCGCTACACTTACAAGGCTGCTGAGATGGACGCGGGTGAGGCCATCGTGTTCACATATGGGCAAAACGTAGAGTTGGATGGCCCAAGCGGCCTCTCAATGGGTAGCCGTGCCCTGGTTGAGAAAAAGAAAGGAAAGTACCGTTTGCGCGACTTCACCGAGCGCGGGAACAACGAGAAGCTGGGGCTCCCGGCGGATGATGGGACACCCGCACCGCTCATCGATGCCTTGCACCGGATTCTCTGGCTCATCGAGAACGAACCCCGCAATCTGAATCACTTCCTCGACGAGGCCCGACCCGACCGTGAGCGCCTGCGCCTGGTGGCGCAAGCCCTTGCCGGCACGGCTTTGGCGGGCAGGAGGGATGAAGGAGCGGACCATCTCGTCACCACAACTGCGAGTGAACAGGCCGCGCTCAGGAAACTCGTCGGCAACTGGCGAGCGCTCATCGACCAGCGCCTGGCCGCAAGCGAAGGTACATTATTTGATCCAAGGAGGAGATAGCCAATGAAGCTAATAGAGTTCCGCGTCCAAATGTACCGCTGTATTCTTGATTCGGGGTGGATCAAGGTCACCCCGCTTACGGTTGTGGTCGGAAAAAACGAGGCAGGCAAGACAACCCTTCTTCGTGCCCTCCATAAGTTCAATCCCTTCAAGCCGGAACCATATTCAATGGACAGTGAGTGGCCGCGGGGACACAGAAAACAGCGGAGTGATGCCCAGGTTGTTTGTGCAGCCCGCTTCGAACTTTCCCCCGAGGAAAAGGAAGAGCTTGCGAAGCTAACCGATCAGGCCATAGATGATCTGACGACCATAGAGGTCACCAAGGATTACGCCGGTCGTTTCGAAGTTCTGTTTCCATCAAATTTGTTTCCAGACAAACTTCATCCTAATGATATCGATAAGATATGCGCCTCGTTGCCCGCCCTACAGGAAGCCGTGGGAGCAAGCTTCCGCGAGAAGGCTATGGAACTTGCAGATGAGGCTCGCCGTTTGGCTCACGAGGGAAGATTTACGGAATTGCAAAACCTACATTCACAACACATATCCGTCTTACAAGAGGCGATGAGTCCTCAAAACCAGAATCCACAGCGCCAGAACGAACAACAGTATATAAATCAATATCAGGCCAAGCTTCAAGAAATTGCCAACCAATTGTCTTCTGCCCCATCAATTCAGAAAAAAGCCCATGAGTACATCGTAAAGCGGTTGCCAACGTTTATTTATATGTCTGACTATAGGGCTTTCAGAGGAAGCGCACAACTCGACCAAGTAAAACAACGTAAGGACAGGAACCAACTCACCGAAGAAGACAAGACTCTCCTTATCATTATGGAGCTTTCCGGGTTAGACCTCGACTCGGAAGTGGAAAAAGGTAATCAACCAGACCGCGAACAGAGACAATACGATCTGGACGATGCGTCGGCAACTTTGACAAATGAGATCGCGGACAGGTGGAAACAACGGCGTTACGAAGTGCAGTTTCGTGCCGATGGTCAGCTATTCTACACATTTGTCAAAGACGAACATGATCCATCACTAATTAGATTAGAAGAGCGCTCGAAGGGATTTCAGTGGTTTTTCTCTTTTGACCTTATGTTCATGTACGAAAGCAAAGGCACCTTTAAGGGCTGTGTCATATTGTTGGATGAACCAGGATTACATCTACATCCTGATGCGCAGAAAGATCTTCTTCGTCGCATGGAGGAATACGCCAAAGATAACACATTGATTTACACTACACATCTTCCCTTTATGATCGACCTACGAGCCCCTGAACGTATTCGAGTGTTGAGCGAAACAGAGAATGGTATTGTGGTAACGGATGATCTGACGCAAAGCCAGCCCGAGGGCAAATTCGTTCTACAAGCAGCGCTAGGTATGAGTGGCACCACGAGTTATTTGGTCGCTCAACGGAATCTAGTCGTTGAAGGAGTTGATGACTACTGGATCATTACGGAATTGTCTCGGCTACTTGATGGTGCTGGACTCCCTGCTCTTCCGACCGATGTGTTTATTACGCCTGCAGGAGGAGCGTCCGAAGCCGGATATATTGCAACCTTCATGATCGGTCAGAAGTTGGACGTTGTTGTTCTCCTTGATTCGGACAAGGCTGGAGAAGATGCAAGAGAGAAATTGGTGAAAAAATGGCTAACAAGATATCATTCGACCCCTGCTCACGTTCTCAGCTTGGGAGAGTGCGTTGGGGTGCAAGACAGGGAGTTTTCCATTGAGGATCTTTTCCCTGATGATTTCTATCTTGAGCGAGTGAAAAAGGTCTATGGAAAACAGCTTGCCGCTGCAGGGGAGACCGATCTCGAGCTTGTAGGCAACGACCAGCTATGCAAGCGAGTAGAGCGTGCTTTAGAGAAAATCGGTATCAAATTCAACAAAGGTTCTGTGGCGAAAGTAATTCGATCAGACCTGTGTAAGTTGAAATCAGCTGATGATTTGCCGGAACAAACGAAAAAGATGGCTCAAAAGCTATTCGAAAGAATCCGAGAGGTACTCCCTGCGGAGGAGATGTCATGAGCACACATACTCTTCGTCCTTGGACTGATATAGTGAAGCTCCACCCTGATGTAGAGGCCGGTGCACTCACTGAGGCTGTATTCGCGATAGACCTCGGCGCTATCGCGGCTAATGACCCAAACGTACCGGTCGTCAACCGAGATCCTGAGGCGTTTTTCACGACGACATACTTGACAACGGATCTCCGCAAACTGCTCGAAGAAGTACTGGCCTCTCTTGCAGGGAAGCCCGGATATAACCGTGTGCTCAAGCTGCGGACCCCGTTCGGTGGTGGAAAATCCCATACCTTGGCTGCCCTCCTTCACGCAGCGAGATGCCGCGAGGCCCTTGACGTTATTCCTGAAGGCAAAGATTTTGCGCGCCCTGGAGCAGTTGCTGTCGCGGTCTTCGATGGCGAAAAGTTCGATGCTCGCAATGGTAAGACTCTGGATGACGGCCGAACTATCAAGACCATGTGGGGTTGGATTGCCTGGCAGATTGATCCTGATAAAGCTTTTCCTCTCGTTGCTGAACATGACCAAGACAGGGTCGCCCCCGGCGGCGATGTTATTCGAGAGCTCATCACCAAGGGAGCTGGCGGGAGGCCCGTTCTTCTACTTCTGGATGAGGTTCTAAAATATATGGAACGGGCCGCCGCAGTGAGCGTGCTTGACTCGACGCTTCAACGGCAGGCGAAAGACTTCTTCCAGAACCTGACCGTGGAAGTAGCCGGTAGTGCCAATGCAGCATTGGTTTATTCTCTCACATGGAGCGCCCGGGAAGCTTTGGGAAACGTGGCTCTTCTTGCTGAAATTGACAAACTCGCAGCTCGGGTAGATCAACTTCGAGAGCCAGTCACGGGAGACGAGATCCTTCCAATTCTCCAACGACGCCTTTTAGGGGAGCGTCCTGATCCGTCACATGCGTCTGAAGTTGCAACGGCATTTCAGGATGTGGTTACCGGCATGAGGCGAGCGTATGCCGAAACACAATCTGCTCGTCAACAAGCTGAAGAAGAAGGGAGAACGCTTCGAGATAGATTGCGCGCTGCTTATCCCTTCCACCCCGCACTTATCGATGTCATGCGAGAGCGGTGGACTTCTATCGACGGTTTTCAACGGACGAGAGGAGCATTGCGTTTCCTTGCCTCATGCATGCACTCACTCAAGAAAAACGGAGGCGCTGGACCGCTGCTTGGGCCTGGAGATGTCCCATTAAGAGATGTTGATGTCCGAGTAAAGATGCTCAAGGAGTTAGGCGTCCAAAATGACTACGATCCTGTCATTATGGCCGATATTGAGGGGCCGAACGCCAGGGCAAAACGCATTGATGCACGTCTTGCTCGTGAAACGCCAGCTCTTGCCAGCGTAAAGCCGGCAACACGCATAGCCACCGCGATTCTTCTCTATTCCTTTGGAGGACTCCGACGGGAAGGAGCCACGGAGGGTGAAACACTTCCTCCTGGAGTAACCGAAAGTGAACTGCTAGCCTCGGTTGTAGGCCCGGATCTCGATAACATAACCGCTACTGCCGTTTTGTCTGAGCTTAGGAACACATGTTTGTACTTGCATTACGACGGCGTACGGTACTGCTTCAAGAAGGATCCGAATGTCACCAAACTGATAGAGGACGCGGAACAGGAGGTATCTCGAGAAGAATCTCTAGCCAAGGGGCAGGGTCCCGTACGAGAGAAAATCAAGGAATTGCTCGAATCCCGCCTGGCTGGTCACCATGCTGTCCAAGTGTGGCCGGTGAAGAGCCATGATATTCCGGATGAAGAGCCTCGCTTTCTTGTCGCCTATTTGCCATTGGAATTTGCTGGTGAGAACAAAAGTGAGCAAGAACGTAAGGCAAAGGAGCTGTTTTCCAAGTACGGAGACCGACCTAGGCGCTATCGAAACGGCTTGGGGTTGGCTATCCCTGAGAAGAAGCAGATTGAAGCACTCCGACGCGCGGTGCGATATCTCTTGGCTATTGAGCGGGTTGAGGCTAGGAAGCACCAGCTTCGCCTTTCCAAAGATCAGCTTGACCAGCTGAAGGAGAGAAAGCGCACCGAGCAGGCGGCTGTCGAATCGACATTTCGTGAGCTTTATGCTTCGGTGTGGCTGCCCAGAGTGGAAGCCGGGCAGTTGGAAATCGAAAAGGTTGAGAGAGGCGGACGCCCTCTTCAGGCAACGGGGATTCACGAGCGGATTATGGAGCTTCTAACAAGTGTTGGCACTCCTCGTGTGCACGGAAGCGTAACACCACGGAAGATCATAGAGCGAGTAAAACTTGGCGAAGCCGCTTCCGAAGGTGAACCGCCGCGCTTGGGAATTAAGGCAGCGGAGGTGCTTGAGGCGTTCTTCCGTGATATCGCCCCTCCCAGATTAGAATCTTCGGCGGTACTCCGCAAGGGGATTGTCCGCGGGGTCGGGGAAGGGGTTTTTGCTTATACAAGTGGTACCTTCCCAAGTCTTGGTGCTGACGGTAAATTCCAGGTAAGCCGTAACAAGATAGTGATCGGGAAGCAGCTTCCCGAAGACGAGGTAGATTTCGATTCTGGGTTCTTGATGCTCCCCTCATCCTTACCAGCGATGCAAGAGGATACTCAGACTGAAACATCAACAACGGCGGCAGATTCAGATACGGCGATCACGGGAACAGAAGTTGCCACACACGTTGCCGGAGAACCATCGGGAGGAGAGCGGGAACCAACTGGCCGTCAGCAGACCGTGCGGCTGAAATTCAAAGCGTCACGAGACCAGATATTCAAAGCATTTCCGGCGATAGCAAACCTCGCAGACAAGTCGGACGAGGGGAAAGTGACGATTCATGTTGAGGGAACCGCAGCGAATGGATATGACCCATCGTGGTTCCGTAATGCTGTCGAAGAGCCCCTTGATGAAGCAGATATTGAGGAGTTGTTAGAAGAGGGGTAGAAACGTGAGGATAATTCAGTACGTCCAAAACTAATTAAAGGCACACCTGGCCTCACATTCAAGTTTGACTATAATCGCTTTCCTCCTTTTCAGCTGGAATCCAACGGCAAAGAAGATTCCCTTGGTGTCGAATCTGATATCTGCAAGCGGTTGAGTATAGAGTGATCAAATCGGCCAAATGACCTTAGGAATACATTGAAAAGATTGATTCTTGAAAAAGCTGTATAGCCTATACCGATTCCACTAACTGGAATTGCTCCATCCTTTGTTCAGTTGACTCCCCGCATCTGTTTATCATTATCGTGTTCTCTAAGGATTCGCAGCACGGATCCTGCTGCCCTCAGTCCACAGTGCCAGATGCGGGCCTCCCCGTTCGGGTGCGGAAAGCTTCAGTCCGTGCACAGGGTCTCCGACCACGCAGGGGCAAAACACCTCTTGCTATAACGATGTGCCCCGTGTTGCCTTTTGTACATAAGAACGCCGTCGGCACCCCAAAGTTAACGCCCTTTGGAGCCTCAATACTTGGCCCGCATTTTCCTTATTAACGGTCCGTCTGCTACCCTCCGACACCACACGCATGGGTGTAGTCTTTATACTGCGAGGCATCCATGCCACCGCGCAGTTCGTCGCAACTCTGCCAAAGCGAACTGTACAACTGTGATTTCTTTAATGCCATCCTATCACCTTAATCCATTGAATAAGGTCTTCGCCTGAATTCTCTGTGGTGGCCTTGTCGTCCGTCCTAGCATTTTCGTTTTAAAAGGTTATCCTCAAATATTCCATGGGAGACGGGAGATTTAAGTCCTCCGTCCCTAGACCTTCGTGATCAGACCCGCCCCCTAGTGAGGAAGGTTGATACAATTTAAACGCTTCGGGAACATGCGTCTTGAGTTTTTGTTTTACCACAGGGCGGAACTTCGACGGGCGGCGTAAATCGTACGGGTCGGGAACCGGCCAAGGTAATACAACAGCACGTGACCCCAACAGCGGCCGCGGCGCCCACCAAATATGCAGATAGCTGATGTGAGCATGGTGGATGTTCTTATCCCTCACGCTTTGAGCCGATGTCTCCCGAACCGGCAGCGCGACCTCGATGAGTCGGGGGCAGGGAATCTTCATTGACAATTACCTCGTGCCTTCCACCTCCTCATCAGATTCTCCAAACAACTAATCGTTCGAT
>Ga0190359_1001580_pt1 | contig 14231 bp, 10 predicted proteins | sample 48721823_MG_FD_161269 | JGI IMG/M metagenome (GOLD analysis project Ga0190359, IMG submission 161269) | Hydrothermal vent microbial mat bacterial communities from Southern Trench, Guaymas Basin, Mexico - 4872-18-2-3_MG | ecosystem: Environmental > Aquatic > Marine > Hydrothermal vents >... | reverse complement strand
CCTCAGAGGTTGGAGATTTATGCCGGATAAGAAACTAAAGAAAAAAATATTATCGAGTTGCACTTTGGGTGCCTTTATTAGTCCCTATATGATTTCTTCTATTAATGTAGCTATTCCTCACCTAGGCAGAGAGTTTCAGTTGAGTACCTCAACTATGAACTGGGTAGTGTTATCGGCAAGCTTATTTATGGCAGTTTTTATTTTGCCTTTTGGTAAATTAGCGGATATATATGGGAGAAAAAAGTTTATGCTGCTTGGGATAAGTATTTTTACTTTAGCTTCCTTGTTTTGTGGTCTATCAGTCAATATTATAATGTTAATGGCTTTTCGAATTTTACAAGGCGCCAGTGCAGGGATGATTTCGGTTACGTCAATATCCTTATTAAGCTCTGTTTACTCTCGGGAAGAAAGAGGCAGGGCGTTGGGGATAAATGTTGCTGCTACCTATATCGGCTTATCTTCTGGTCCTTTTTTAGGAGGGTTTTTAACTCAATATTTAGGCTGGAGAAGTCTCTTCTTTTTGGTGGTACCTCTGGGAATTATCTTGGTTATTTTATTATCTAGTTTTAAACAAGACTGGACAGATGCAAAGGGAGAACAATTTAACTTCAAGGGTTCTTTAATCTATAGTAGTGGTTTATTCGGAGTAGTAGGCGGACTTTCCTTGATTCAATACTCCTGGGGGTTACTAATGATATTTTCTGGATCTATCTTGATAGCCCTTTTTTTATTTTATGAAAAGAGGGTTAAAATTCCGATACTAGATGTTAATTTGTTAAAAAACAACCGGGTATTGTCCTTTTCTTCTCTTGCTGCCCTGATAAATTATAGTGCCACTTTTGTAATTGCATATTTGCTAAGTTTATATTTACAATATGTCAAGGGCTTAGAACCTCAACAAGCTGGTTTAGTGCTCATTTCTCAACCCCTGATGCAGGCTTTATTTTCCCCTCTGGCAGGGAGTTTATCTGATCGAGTTGAGCCCCAGATAGTAGCCTCTTCTGGTATGGCTATTACCACTATAGGTCTAGGATTACTGATCTTTTTAGGGGAAAATTCTTCTTTTCTATATATAATATTTACCCTCTTGATAGTGGGCTTTGGCTTTGCCCTCTTTTCTTCACCCAATACCAATGCAGTGATGAGTTCAGTAAGCAGGAGATATTATGGTGTAGCTTCCGGGATACTTGGTTCAGCTCGAACGGTGGGACAAGCCTTGAGTATGGCCATAACTTCTCTAGTAATGGTTATTTATATGGGAAATATTTCCATCGGTCGGGATTATCACCCTGGTTTTTTAGAAAGTGTCAGGGTCACTTTTGTCATTCTTACTATTCTTTGTTTTTTAGGAATATTTGCCTCTATTGCTCGGGGCAAGATTAAAGTGAATAAAGTAAAAAAAGTAGATACGTTATTACCGGATTAATAAATACAAAAAAAGGATTCTTAATTATTTTATCGAATAATTTAATTGCTTAGAGAAGAAGGATATTTTTTATATAAATTTTTTGTCTTCGATAAATATTATAGATACGCATAAATTTTACTTTCTTTATTAAAAAATTTATGGAGTTGAAAAGAGGTTGATTTATGAAAATTACCCATCAATTAGCTCAGGATATAGTCGATAAGACTATGAAAATCTTGGGGAAAAATATTAATATTATGGATGAGAATGGGGTGATTATTGGTTCAGGAGATAGAAGTCGTTTAAATCAATTTCATGAAGGTGCGGCTCAGGTAATTAAAGAGGGTAAAAAACTGGAAATTTATTCTAAAGATATAAATCATTTAGTAGGGGCAAAACCAGGGATCAATCTCCCCATAGAGCATAATAATAAGATTATTGGAGTAGTAGGTATTACTGGTGAACCAGATGAAGTAAGCCCCTTTGGAGAAGTGATTAAGATGACTGTAGAGATGATGTTACAGCAGGAATTTTTATTAAAAGAATTGCAGTTAGAGCAACAGGCTCGGGAGAATTTTATTCAGGATTTAATCTCAGGAAGAATTGGAAACGACCGAGAATTATTTATAACTCGGGGACAGATTGTAGGATTTGATATTCTTATACCTCGAGTTGCTTTAGCGGTAGATATTTCTCAATTTGAAAAGACGGCTAAACAGAGTCTACAAACCTTCAAAGGGATGAAAGAGGGAGAAATTTATTTGCAGAGATTAAAGAATGAGGTAGTAAAGACCATTCAGGGGATATTTATGGATACCCCTCAGGAGATTGTCGCTTATACTGGGGGGGATAAATTTGTAGTTTTAAAAACCATTGATTTAAAAGATTCAGATGAAATTTTAAGAAAAAAATTATTTAGGATAGGAGAACAAATAAAAAAAGTTGTTTCTCAGAAGATGAATTTTAAAGTAACCATTGGCATTGGAGAACATCATCAAGGAATTAAAGGTTTGAGTAAATCGTTTAAAGAGGCTATTCAGGCCTTAGATGTGGGCACAAAATTAGAAAGAGCAGGGAATATTTACCATATAAATGATTTAGGTATAGGTAGAATATTGACTGAGATAAGAAAAGATACTCAGCAAGAAATCATAAAAAAGATTTTTTATTCTGCAAAAGATAGTAGGGGGAAGAAAATTAATGAAACATTACTAGAAACTTTAAGTGCTTTTTTTGATAATAACTTAAGTATTTCCAAGACTGCCCAAGCTATCTATGCCCATCGCAATACTTTATTATATAGGTTAAGGCGAATTAAGGAGGTAACCGGTTTAGATCCTAAAAATTTTGATGATGCAGTCCAGCTAAGGATAGCATTAAAAATAAAGATATACCAAGAAAGAGATAAAGATAAATAAATTATTAAATAAATAATCTTCCACTACCCCCTGTTTCCCCTTAAAGTTTGATAAGTAAAATTATATTAAGTTTAATCATCCTTGACTTAAAGAAGGAGAAAATTTTCTAAGTCAGATATAATTGACTTATAATAGAAATATCATCTAAACAAAAAATATTTGTTTTAAAAACAATCAAGTTCGAGAGGATAGATAATTTAAAGAAGAAGAAAGACCTCGTAAGAGGGAAACTAAAACATAAAAATAGCTTGTGTTTCTAATTATTATTCTTCTATTTTTATTTAGTCGTCCCATAATTTATATGAAATTACTAACATGCATTGGTAGTTAAATATAATTGGTGTGGCTGATTAGTTTGCAAGCTAGGTTTAGTAAGATGCGGGGCAAGCAAAGCAATATGAATAATAAAAAAGAAGTAAATTTAAAAATTGAAAAAGAGTTTGAAGAAGCAATATTACCGGAAAAAAAGAAGAATTATATTTTCATAACTGAGGAAGGTCTTACCTATCAACTCAATAGCACTTCACCTGAGCCAGATATAGAAAATTGTCAGGTTATTGGTTTTGCTAAAGGGAAAGATGAAGATGAGGCGCTTAAGAGCTTGATAAAAGAAAGTTATTATCTATTAAATACAAATTTTAATGAAATAATTTGTATAGAGCTTAAACATAAAGATTATTACCACAAAGCTAAATATTTTTATTTAAGCGAACATAAACGAAATATTTATCCTTTAAAAACATCCTCAGGTGGCACACAGAAAATGCCTTTTTAGGGCTTAAATTTTTAAAAAATCGATAATTTTACTACCCTACTTTTGGGGTATTTTGGCATCTGCAAATTCATTAAACCCTTATAAGTAGCCACTTTTAGAACTTAAGGGTGGGAAAAAATTAGCTAAAAAAGGGCAATTTTCAAGGGGTAAAGCATAGCTCGAGTAAAAATTTTCTCTTATACGCGTTATTTCGCAATCTGCCTCTGAAAGCCTTATCATATAAAGTTTTCAAATATATCCAAAAACTAATTAATTATGAGCTTGAATATAGTTCTGAATACAATAATTAAAGAAATTAAGGAAATAAGTTTATCATGTTTAAGTTAAAGTCAAGTTAGCTGAGACGTTTTTTTTAAAAAATAATATTAGTAAGAAATAAATGGAGAGATGATATCTGTAACTGTAATATCACTACTAATTTCTGCATATCCGAAAGGAGATAGAGGCAGAGCGCTAGGGATTAAGGTAGCTGCTACCTATATTGGTTTATCCTCTGGACCATTTTTGGGAGGATTATTGACTAAGTATTTGGGTTAGAGAAGTATTTTCTTTTTTATTGTACCTATAAATGAAATAGAGAAATGTTCCATGTTTCATATTTCCTTGTGTAAATATAACAAAAAAATTTCCTAAAAAGGTTTATAATTCGTGTTATTGCACAAAGGAAATAGACTATCTAATGTGGTATATTTTATATGAGATAAGGAAAAACAAATTGTATATTAAAAAAGATAATTTATTTTCTAATTAAGGTGTAAGATAAGAGGATGAAAATAGTTGTAGCTCCAGATTCTTTTAAAGGTAGTTTGACTGCTATAGAAGTAGCAGATGGGATAGAACAAGGAATAAAAGAGGTCTTCCCGAAAGCTGAAGTTATAAAAATTCCTATGGCCGATGGTGGAGACGGGACAGTTCAGTGTCTAGTTAATGCTACTGGAGGGAAAATTTTAAGAGAGAAAGTTATAGGCCCCTTAGGAGATGAAGTTTTAGCTTCTTACGGTATTTTAGGTGACAGGAAGACTGCAGTTATCGAGATGGCTGAAGCATCTGGATTAACTTTAGTCCCGGAGAATAAAAGAAATCCATTAATAACCACTACTTATGGGACCGGTCAATTAATTAAGGCAGCCTTGGACCAGGGATGTAGAAAGATGATTATCGGCATCGGAGGAAGTGCTACTAATGATGGAGGAGCCGGAATGGTTCAGGCTTTAGGAGCTAAATTATTAGATAGAGATGAAAAAGAGGTAGGTTTTGGAGGAGGAGAATTAAAAAAAATTACTAGAATTGACGTCAAGTATATAGATAAGCGTTTGTCTGATACCAAAATATTAGTTGCCTCTGATGTAACTAACCCCCTTTGTGGACCAAAAGGCGCTTCCCAAATATATGGACCTCAGAAAGGGGCTACTCCAGAAATGGCAGAAGAGTTAGATAAATCTCTGGCTCATTTTGCCAAAATGATAAAAAGAGATTTACATAAAGATATAAAAGATATACCGGGAGCCGGAGCAGCTGGTGGCTTAGGAGCTGGTTTAATAGCTTTCTTAAACGCAGAGCTTAGGTCGGGAATTGATATTGTAATTGAAGTAGTAAAATTAGAAGAGGCTATAGAAAATGCTGACCTGGTAATTACTGGTGAAGGGAAAATCGATAGCCAGACTATCTACGGAAAAGCGCCAATTGGAGTAGCCAAGATTGCCAAAAAATATAATATTCCAGTAATAGCTATTGCGGCGATTATCGGTGAGGATGCTGATATTGTGCATCAATATGGAATTGATAATTTGATTAAGGTTAGTGAACCCCCAGTTAGCTTGAGTGAGCCTAAGTCTAAGAAAATTCTGCTGATCAAGAAGAGAATAAAAGAATTTTTAGAAAAAAATAAATGAAGAGCAGCTAAGATAAAGGTGAGCAAGATTTACAAATTAGCCCGAAATTTTTTAAAACACAATTCCAAATATTAAAAAGAAAGAAGGTGATCACTTTATAGTAAGGAAATTTATCTTCTATTTTGTTTAAAAAATACGTAAAAGAAAGGGGTATTGAAAAATGAAAAATAATAAAATAATAGTTATTAATTTAATTTTGATTTTTGTATTGTTATTTGTTATAAGTAATAGTGGAATATGTGCTGAGAAAGTAATTAAGTGGCGACTGCAATCAATGGGTGCTGCCGGGGATGCAATGTATACTGCCACAGAAAAATTTGCTAAACTTGTTACCGAAGCAAGTGGTGGACGTTTGGTGGTTGATGCTTTTCCTGCCGGGGCTATTACTCCTGCGGGGAAGGAGTTTGAGGGGACAATAGCTGGTTCTGTAGAAGCATCTCATGTATCTACTGGCTGGGCAATCGGTTACGTTCCAGCTGGAGTTTTTTATACTAGCTCTGTAGGCACACTTACCGGCACCCAACATATGATGTGGATGGAGTATGAAGGATTAAAATTTGCTCAAGAGTTGTACGAACCTGTTGGCGTACATTTTGTAGGACAATTAACAGTACATCCCGCAGAGGTTTGGTGTCATACCAATAAACCTTTGCAATCAGCAGCGGATATTAAGGGGTTGAAGATTAGATTAGGAACTACTGCTCTTAATTCAATTTTCAGTAAAATGGGAGCCGCTCCTGTTTTTCTTCCTGGTGGACAAATTTACGAATCAATGCAGCGTGGAGTTATAGATGCCTTTGAATATTTTACTCCCTCAGGAAATTGGACGATGGGTTTCCAAGAGATTGCTAAATATATGTATCTTTCCTCATCCCGTTCCCCCTTCGATGCTCAATCGCTCTTTGTAAATAAGAGTAAATGGGATGAACTTTCTCCAGATTTGAAGTCTATAGTAGAAATGGCTGCATATAAGGTTGCACATGAATTCTTTACCAATATAGCTATTCAAGATACTGAAGCAATTCAAAAATTTAAAGATTATGGCATTGTGGTAGAAAAATTACCCGAGGATATAGATAAATTGTTATTTGAAAAAGCAGAAGAATATTATACTGAAGAATCTAAAAAAGATGCTAACTATGCCAAGATATTTAAATCTGTATTCGAGTTTAAGAAAATATGTGAGGAAATAGACATAAGATAAATTTATTACATAAAAATATATTAAAATAAGATATATTAAATTTCTATCTAATCTTGCTCTAGAAAAAAATTTTCTAGAGCAAGATTAGATAATAGATAAGAAGGAGCGATTAGAAGCATATGAGAAGATTTGTAAAGGCAATTAACTCCATTAGCGAATTATCTGGACAAATAATTAAATATCTAGTTGTAGCGTTAATTATCGTTCTGTGTTATGAGGTTATTTCGAGATATATTTTTAACAAGCCAACAATCTGGGCATTGGAAACTTCTAAGATGCTTATGGGTACTTTTGGTTCTGTTGGATGGGCATATACCTATTTACATGAAGGACATGTAAGGGTTGACGTTTTTTATTCTAGAGTATCACGATCTGCAAAAGCATGGATTAATGTTATTTTATCAATTATTTTCCTTTTTCCAATTTGTACTGTTCTTATACTTTCCGGAGTAAAATGGGCTAAATTTTCCTGGAAAGTAGGCGAAAAAATGGTTGAAAGTAGTTGGTTACCACCAGCTGCACCATTTAGAACTATATTAGTAATAGCCTTTATTCTTTTTACTTTAGCGAGCATATCCAAATTTCTACAAGAATTATATTTTTTAATTAGAAAGCGAGAACTATTATGAATATAACAGTAAATCCAGAAATTGTTACTATTTGTATGTTCGGTGGTCTATTAATTGGTGTACTTACTGGGTTTCCATTGGCACTTCCTATTGGTGGTGTTGGTATTATAGCTGGATATATACTATTTGGACCCAATGCTTTTGATTTAATATATAGTCGCATTTATGACATAATAACAAATTATGGAATGATGGCTGTGCCTTTATTTGTTTTTATGGGAAATATGCTTGAAAAATCTGGTATAGCTGAAAAATTATATGATGCATTCTATGTATGGTTTGGGAAATTTAGAGGTGGTTTAGCTATTGTCAGTATTTTAATTGGAACGATTATGGCAGCTTGTGTGGGAATTATTGCTGCTTCTATTACTATGCTCACACTGGTTGCATTACCATCGATGATGCGACGGGGATATGATAAAAGTTTAGCGACAGGAAGTATTTGCGCCGGAGGTTCTTTAGGCATTCTTATACCGCCAAGCATTATGCTTATCGTCTATGGGCCAGCAGCTTCAATTTCAGTAGGCAAGTTATTTATGGGAGCTTTTATGCCAGGCTTTTTGCTTTCAGGCCTCTATATGCTTTATATTGGTATTCGCTCATATTTGCAACCACAAGTAGCACCAGCAATACTTTCTGATGAAGTGGAAAACCTATCCTTTGCTAAGAAGACTTTTATGTTGCTTACTAGTGTTGGTCCAGTTTTACTACTTGTTTTGTCGGTAATGGGATCAATATATTTGGGATTAGCATCTCCCACTGAAGCTGCCGCAGTAGGTGCTGCTGCTGCAACTATTTTAACTGTGGTGTATGGTCATTTTACCTGGAAAGTATTAAGAGACGTGGCTATAGATACGATAAAATTGACTGGAATGGTTCTTCTTATTGCTGGTTGTTCGACTGCATTTGTCAGTGTATTCCTTAGTGCGGGTGGTGGGGATATGGTGTCAAATCTAATTTTATCCATTCCTGGTGGGCGTTGGATGGCTTTTGCCTTAATTATGTTAATATCTTTTATTCTGGGAATGTTTATTGATTGGATTGGGATTATTTTTATACTAGTACCAATATTGACACCTATTATTCCTAAGCTCGGTTTTGATCCTTTGTGGTTTGCTATGATGATTATTGTGAATCTTCAAATGTCATTCTTGACACCACCTTTTGCCTACGCTATATTCTTTTTGAAAGGTACTGCTGCGCCAGAATTGGGTATAGAAACAAGTGATATAATACAAGGGGTAATACCTTTTATTGCATTAATAGCGATTGGCCTCGTTTTAATGATTATTTTTCCCCAGATTATTCTCTGGTTACCAAGTACAATGTAATAACTAATAAGATAATCGTGGCAATAGTAAAAGGTTTGTATGTAGACAGAATAAAAAATATAGAATAGAATAGTAATTAATGGACGAATTTATAAAAAGAAACTGCTACTACAGGAAATGGTTTAGTAGCATTTTCTTTATTTTTAAACCATTAAAGGTGAGTGATTTTATATTTATTTCTATTTTAGGAAATTAAAATTTTTTCTAAAATAAAGTCAAAAGTTATAATAATTTTTAATTAGGGGGGGGATTTCTTATTGTGGAAGTTTTATGTATTGGAGATGTCATGATACCTGGCAATAGTATTGGCGAAGCAGCTAAAAAACTAAAGCTAAATAGTCTAAATATAGATATTAAAAATTGGGAAACAGATTGGGGTAAACTGCAGGATCGTCGATTGATTATTGAAAAACAAGGACCTTCTGTTGAACCAGTTGTACCACAAATATTAAATGCTAATAGGAATACAGAAATCCTTTTAGTTTTATTTTGTCCTGTATCAAAAGAAGCCATTGATGCATTGCCTAAGCTTAAACTTATTGGAGCTTTGAGAGCCGGATTAGAAAATGTTGATGTTAAATATGCTACTGAAAAAGGAATTATTGTCCAAAATATTAAAGGTCGCAATGCCCATGCAGTTTCTGATTTTACTGTTGGTTTGATTTTAGCCGAAGCTCGCAATATTGCCCGTAGCTATTATGCAATTAAAAATGGCGTTTGGCGAAAAAATTTTGTTAATTCCGATATGATACCTGAATTACAGGGAAAAATAATTGGATTGGTTGGCTTCGGTTATATCGGTAGACTAGTAGCTCAAAAATTAAGTGGATTTGAGGTTAAGATTTTAGTATTTGACCCCTATGTTTCAGCAGAAGTAATTCAGAATTATAAAGCAAAAAAAGTAACTATTGAAGATTTATTAAAAAATTCAGATTTCGTTTCGTTACATACTAGATTAAATAAAGAGACTAAAAATATTATTGGTGAAAAGGAACTCTCTTTGATGAAGAAGAGTGCATACTTGATTAATACTGCTCGTGCAGGCTTAATTAAAGAGGAAGCTTTGTATAATGCACTAAAAGATAAAAAAATTGCTGGTGCTGCTCTGGATGTATTTTGGGAAGAACCAATTGGTAAAAATAGTCGATGGTTAGAGCTAGATAATGTTACTTTAACAACTCATATCGCTGGTACAACCAGGGAGGCTCTAACTAAATCCCCCTATCTTTTAGTTGAAGATATAAACAGATTATTAGAAAATAAGGAGCCAAAATTTATAGTAAATCCCGAAGTATTAAAGCGAAGCGAGGTACAGAAATGGCTCGAAGAAATAAGGAGTTGCTAGATGTTAGTTAATCTAAGCGATGTTTTAATTCCAGCAAAAAAATCAGGCTATGCTATCGGAGCTTTTAATGTTTATAATATGGAGACTATTGAAGTTGTTTTTGATGCAGCTGTATCTCTGAATATTCCAGTTATTATTGCTTTTGGAGAGAAATATAGCCATATCAACTCGATTAATTTAATATCCCAATGTGTCCATGAGTTAGCCAATAAAACATTATTACCTATTGTGCTCCATTTAGATCATTGTAAATCTAAAGATTTAATTATTCAGGCAATTCAAGCAGGTTTTACCTCGGTAATGTATGATGGTTCAAGTTTAGTCAATAGTGATAATATTAGGATAACTTCCGAAATAGTTAAAATAGCCCATGCAGCTAGGGTTACCGTAGAAGCAGAATTAGGATATGTGCCGGCTGAAGATACCGGGGAATTTGTACCTGAAGATCAACTAACTAAGCCAGATGAAGCAAAAGAGTTTGTGGAGATGACAAATTGTGATGCCTTGGCTATTGCAGTGGGGACCGTTCATGGTAATTATATTGGTAAACCAAAAATATATCATAATAGATTAAAGGAAATTGCCAAAGCAATCTCTGTTCCCCTTGTCTTGCATGGAGGTTCTGGAAATACAGACGAGGATATAGTATTGGCCATTGATGAAGGGATATCGAAGATAAATATTAATACTGAAATATCAAATGCAGCAGTTAAAGAATTAAAAAAAATTTTTAGAAATGATTATTCTAGTCATCTATCCCTTCTTTCTGATATGATAAAAGGACCGATGCTTGCAGTGGTTAAAGAAAAAATGAAATTATTTTCTCGCGGTAAAATAGGTTTAGTTTAGAAAGATAAGTTTTAATAGTGAGCAAAGAAAATAATAAAGATAAGGCTATCTATAGTAAGATAACAAGATAGATAAAATCCCGAAAAGAGAAGAAGAACTGTAAAAAAGAACGAAAATATTACCTTTTATTGTCTTTCCAAATAGGTGATATGCTGATGATTCGTAAAAAATAGTAATTTGAAATAGCCTATTTATTTAATTTAGTAATTAGGGGAGCCATTATGGATAGTTTAATTTTGTGTATTGATTTGGGGACCACAGGGTGTCGCACCATAATATTTAACGAAAAAGGTCAACAAATTTGCACCTCTTATCAAGATTATAAAAGTATTTATTTGCCCCACGGATGGATCGAGCATGATCCCAAGTTATGGTTGTTGGCAGTAAAAAAAACGGTTAGAGATACCGTAAAAAAAATGAAATATGATAAAAAATGTATTTCTGCTATTTCAATAACCTCACAAAGATCTACTGTTATTCCTGTTGACAAAAAAGGTAATTATCTGGGTAATGCTATTTTGTGGCAAGACAAAAGGGCCATTGAAGAAACAAAGTATTTGATTAATGAATTTGGCATGAAAGAAGTATATAATATTACTGGTCTAAGGATCGATCCTTATTTTACTTTGCCCAAGTTATTATGGATAAAGAAATACAAACCTGAAATATATAATAATTCCTTTCTTTTTCTATCGGTGCAAGATTTTATTATTTGTTTTTTAACAGGAGAATTCAAGACTGACTGGACACAAGCTTCTCGAACTATGCTTTTTAATATTGATAAATTGAAGTGGGATAAAGATTTTGTAAAAAGTGTCGGAATCGATTTTAATAAATTACCAGAAGCCGTTCCAGCCGGCTCAATCATCGGATTTGTTAATAAAGATGCTTCGAAAGAGCTTGATCTACCTCAAGGAATACCAGTTATTGCAGCAGGCGGAGATCAACAGTGTGCTGCTGTAGGATTAGGCGTAATAAAAGCTGGAGTGGTTGAAGTCAATACCGGAACAGGTTCTTTTGTCTTAGTTAATAGTGATAAACCAGTTAAAGATGTTAAGCAACGAGTAATATTAAGTGCATCTGCTATAACTGGAAAATGGGTACTGGAGGCTGGTATTTTTACTACTGGCTCGATCTATCGTTGGTTTAGAGATAATTTAGGAAAGGTAGAAAAGGAAGCGCAAAGAGAATCGGGTATTGATGCGTATAAAATAATGGATTCTGAAGCAGAAAAAGAACCGATAGGAGCAAATGGTTTATTATTGGTACCGCATTTCGCTGCCTCTGCAGCTCCATATTGGAATCCAGAAGCAAGGGGATTGCTTTTTGGATTATTATTAGGACATACCCGTTCTTCGATTATTAGGGCAATATTAGAAGGAATAGCTTTTGAAATACAAAAAAATATAAGTATTATGGAGAATTATATAAAAAAAATTGAAGAAGTTAGGGTTAGTGGAGGTATTGCTAAGTCTGAATTATTCAATCAAATACAAGCTGATATCTATGGAAAAGTTGTGGTAAAAACTGAGTGTAGTGAAGCCTCTGCCCTGGGAGCAGCTATGATAGCTGCGACTACTATAGGAATATATAAGGATATAAATACAGCTGTGGATAATATAATTAATGTAAATAAACTAAGCAGAAAAGAACCGAATATAAAAAATTATAAAGTGTATAAGGAATTAAGCAAGATACATGATTTATTATATTGCTCTTTAGAAAAGGCAGGCGTATATACTAAAATGAATGATGTAATGAAGTTATTGCCATAAAATAAATTAAAAATATTTGACAAACAAATATAAGTTTAAAATAAAAAAGTGGTAAAATAATTGATAAGAAAATTTATTAAATATTATAGAAATTAGGAGGAAGACAATGGGATTAAAAGAAAAAGCAATTCAATTACTTAAAGATTTTAAGCAAAACGATTACGTTTTTGGTATAGGAAAATTAAATGAAATAGGCAGAATAGCAAATCAATATGGAAAATCTGCATTAGTTATTTCTAATACCACTTATTTAAAAACAGTAGTTGATAAAGTAGTTAATTCCTTAGATAAATATGAAATAAAACTAGCTGGAGGGGAAATTGTACCTGATGCTAAACCTAATTGTCCCCGAGAAGATGTTTATCGTATAGAAAGTTACATTTTACATTTTCAACCTGACTGTATTATTGCTATCGGCGGAGGAAGTACTCTTGATGCTGCTAAGGCAGCTAATGTATTAGCTTCTTTAGGAAAATATAGTCCAGAGATTGAAAGTTATTTTGGTACTGGACTAGTCAGTAAAGCTTTGGAAAAAACTAGGGGAAAATTATGGCCCTTAATTGCTATCCAAACTGCTGCCAGCTCGGGATCTCATTTAACTAAATATTCCAACGTTACTGATCCCGTAGTAGGGCAGAAGAAATTGATTGTTGATGAAGCAATTATCCCTACTAAAGCCCTATTTGATTATCAGGTTACGGTTAGTATGCCTCCTGCTTTGACTATTGATGGTGCATTAGACGGAATAGCTCATTGCCTTGAAGTCTACGAAGGAATAGATGAAAAAAATTATGAATTAGCCAAAGAGATAGCTTTAACTGCTATTGAATTAGTGGTAAGAAATTGCAAATTAGTATTAGATAATCCACATAATATAGAGGCTCGAGAGGCTATTGGTTTAGCTACCGACCTTGGTGGTTATGCTATTATGGTAGGAGGCACTAATGGTGCCCATCTTACCAGTTTTTCCTTAGTCGATATATGCAGTCATGGTCGTGCTTGTGCAATAATGAATCCTTATTATACAGTATTTTTTGCTCCGGCAATAGAGAAAAAATTACGACTAATAGGAGAAATATACAGAAAGGCTGGTTTTATTACCGCTAATTTAGATAATTTAACTGGTCGCGATCTTGGCATAGCCGTAGCTGAGGGGATGATTTCTTTTAGTAAGAGTATTAATTGTCCAACCACACTTTCTGAATTACCAGGGTTTACGGAAAAGCATATAGAAAGAGCGCTCACAGCAGCAAAAAATCCTCAACTTGACATGAAATTAAAGAATATGCCAGTTCCTCTTAATTCTTCTTTAGTTGATGAATATATGAAGCCAATATTAGAAGCAGCTAAAATAGGAGATTTTTCTTTAATAAAAAATATGAATTAAAATTCCCTCCACATAATGAGAGTTTTTTGAAGAAAAGAGCAAAAAGATGAAAAAAATTTTTCTACAATTAGGAGAAGAAATAGTTAAAATGCATCTTCCAGATAATATAGAAATATTATCTACTAATCAACCTAGTCTACTTAGCAATCCAGCAGTTGCTATTCAAAAAGCGTTGGAAAATTCTATAGCAAGCCCGGGCTTAGATAGAATTATAGAAC
>Ga0190359_1001579_pt1 | contig 14235 bp, 5 predicted proteins | sample 48721823_MG_FD_161269 | JGI IMG/M metagenome (GOLD analysis project Ga0190359, IMG submission 161269) | Hydrothermal vent microbial mat bacterial communities from Southern Trench, Guaymas Basin, Mexico - 4872-18-2-3_MG | ecosystem: Environmental > Aquatic > Marine > Hydrothermal vents > Microbial... | reverse complement strand
GAACATACACAATTTAAAGAGTTTGGATTATAATATTGTTCAACCAGGTTTACCAATCCACCACCTGTAGGATCTATAATTAATTTTCCGTAGTAAGAAGTCTCGTTACCTACCATATCAAGCAAGGTAATAGTAACCCAGCAATCTTTGTCGAAAAAATCGATACAATTTGTGGTAAATATAATGGGGCAGCTCATGCCACTGCAAACATAAATAGGTTCAATACAAGGGTCTGGAACACAATAGTCTCCCCAAGGTTTCTCGTCCCAAATCTCTACACTCCATGCAGCTAATCCGGAACAATCATCTCCACAGCAACCATGAAAAGCTTCCCAATCACTGGCGATTGTTAAGGAATAACCAGTAGTGCATTCAGCAGCAGTTACCTTTAGCTCTGCATAGGGATTACCAGAATCAATAATTACTGATTTAACGTCATAGAAATCATCACATACTCCACTAACTTCAATCAAAACGGGATCACAAGAACCCATGAATGTTCCTGTACCAACCCAAACCTTATTATCAACTGATGGAAATACCGGTATAATTGTAGTACCAACTTTAACTACCGGGTTCTCAACTGCAGATGAAAAGGTAATAACAATATTATTAGTACCACCTTTTACGTACGTTTTTCCATTTACAAAGACTTCAGTAGTTACATTTATAGTTGCAGTTGGACATTCTTCCCCATAATGCATCGCAAAGATCATCAGGTCTTCAAAGTCAATGACATCATCAGGATAGATATCACAAACTTCATTCCAGTTGGCATCAACAGGAGTGGAGCCGTAGGCCATAGCAAAGATCATCAGGTCTTCAAAGTCTACTACTCCATCAGGAGGCCCTCCTCCTGCACTACCAAAGTCACCGGGGATTAAGGCTAAGGAAGTGATAGAAAATAAAAACAGGTAAGTTAGTATAATGGTAATAAGTATTAAATATTTATATGATAAAAATTTTACTTTCATTATTTCTTTCCTTTCATCTATTTTTATTGAAATTTTACTTTCATTAATAAAACAATTTAAAATAGATATCTATGTAATCTAGCATAAAATAAATAACTAAAATATAAAGAAATACTTACTATTAATACATCTTAACAGTTTAGTAATTATACAAAAAAATTGCTGGAGAATCTTCTACAACAGTTTCCTCAATTTGCTGAATTAATTGAATAAAACTTACTTCGTCAATTATCTCCCAAGCTTGTTCTATTTGGTCATCAACTATCGAATTATAGTAATGGTCATGATTATAATTGGATTCCGAATGATATAGTGCATAAAGAAGGTCAGCGGGATCAGGGGTATCGGCGCCCCATCCTGCTCTAAAGAAAGGTAATTCACCTTCATAAATCATTGCCACATAAGAATCCCAGCCTTCTATCCCATGTATTTCTACATCTACTCCAATTTGAGCTAAGTAGATTTTTATTTTCTCTGCAATAAATCGATGTGCAACATTTTCATTAAAATATAAATCTGTACTAAATCCATCCGGATAACCTGCCTGAGAAAGCAAAACTTCAGCTTGGTTAACATCATAGGTATAGCCAACTAAACTTGGATTGTAGCCAATCATGCTTGGAGGAATTGGACCCTGTGCTACTTCTCTGTCAAGACCGAATTCCGTATTAACTTCATCAACTAAGGTTTGCTTGTCTATGGCATAATTTAGAGCTTGCCTAATTTTTAGATTGTCAAAAGGTGGTATATCTAAATTAAAACCTAAATAATAGATACCACCTAACTGATCCGCTGTCACTTCACTTACTAAATCAAAATTAATATCAGTTACCGCCTGCCCTTCAACTACATTCACAATCTGTTGAGTAGAGACAAACCCATGCTTGAATGCTGTGATAGTATGCACGCCAACTGGAATATTAATCAAAGCATAGGTTCCATCAGAAAAGGAAGAAATTGTAAACTGCTCTGTGCCAAGGATATCAATCCTTGCAGCTCCTGCAAATGCTCGTGCCTCGTCTGGTGGATTTTCTATAACTAAAGTTACTATCCCTCTGATCGCCCCCATTGACTCTCCGGTATAAGTAAATTCCCATGTTTCACTTGCTGATATGGCAATCTGCATACCATATGCATCATAACCATAACACCAAAAATTCCACTGATATCTATGGCCATTTACTAAAGGAGTTGCCTGTCCATCCTGATTATAATTAATAGTAGAAGTGGTCATATCATCAAATTGAATAAACCAAACTTCTTCACCAAGGGTTATATCATATACCCAAAGTTCAGTCTTCCCGGAATCTATAGACCCTTCATAAGGTCCTGGTCCTACTGGAGACCAGGTAAGATTAAAATTAGGTTCATTTATTTCCATACCATCTATGGGGTCAACAAGTGAGCACGAGGGTAAAAAAGCATCTATAATTACGGTCTCATTGCTAGGGGTAGTTTCTCCAAAATCACCGTAAGCTATAATATAGTAAGAATAGGTACTACCTACTACGATATCTGTATCATGCCCCGGTAATTGAACCTTATTATTGGGAAGTGTTTCTCCTGGACCATCGTAGATTGGTAATTCCTCAGCTATTCCATTAACAATTCTATATACTTTATAGCCATTTGCATCAGGGAAAGAATGCCAAAATACATTTATCAAATGGTGTATTCCATCATCTTCTGATTCAGGATGAGTCCATGCAATTGCATAAATATCAATAACCTCCCTATCCCCGTAATGCATGGCAAAGATCATCAGGTCTTCAAAATCAATCTTATCATCGGGGTAGATATCACATAACGGATTCCAGTTGGCATCAGGAGGAGTAGAGCCATAGGCCATAGCAAAGATCATTAGGTCTTCAAAATCAACCACTCCATCCGGAGGACCTCCTCCTGTACTGCCGAAGTCACCAGGGATGAGGGCTAAGGAGGGGAAAGAGAATAAAATTAAAAATACAAATAGAATCAAGCTCAACAATATGTATTTCTGTTTCATTATTATTTATCTCCTTTTATATAATTAGAATATCGTTTATTTACTTTATATTTCACTTTTATACTTAATTTTTGATGTTCTTATTATAAAGTTATGATAGAATAATGGGGACAATCACCAATAAGAAAGACCTCATATTGTATTAGTAAAGAACTAAGCTATAAAAAATTCTCTGGCAGGGGTCTTGCACCTCCTGCATCAGCCTTAATAGTCAAATTGTGATAAATAGTTAAAAAGCTCGAACAGCACGGACATATAGAATGTTGCCACCCTCACCATAGTAGCCCTGTAAACCATTGCCGAAATTCTGAGCCCACGCGTTGGTATAGGGCCCAGTAGAGGAACTCCAATAGTAATAATCGACAAAGCCGCCAAAACCATAAACCTTCAGATTTACGTACATCCTGTTTAGTTCATCTTTCGAGGGTAAAAACCAATCATTATAACCACCATAATTCAGAGCATCGCAAAGCTGTGCCGCCTTGCCTGTTTCAGAATGACTATTCATCCAAGTTACGATTATATTTGTATTATTTTGCCCGCTTCCAATACCCGTTTCTGTTTCTCCAAAAAAATCATTTTCAAAACTACCCCATGGTTTTTCCCATTCAGTAGATGCAGGAGCGGCTTCTAAATACCGCCAGCCATTAGAGTAGCTACCTTTGTCGTAGAAGATATATCCTCCCGCAGGTCCGATATCACATAGGACATAAGTACCATAATGATTATGAGGATAGTCCTCATGGCAATCTCCTGTAGAATTACAAATATGCTGTTCGGGTGAAGTAGTACTTCCTATTTTATAGTTATCTCTAAATACATTGAAGTTACCGGTGTCAGCATCACTGCTTCCGCCGATAGTAATGGTTCCTGTTTCTGTTAAATATATTCCGCCACCATTAACAGTAGCAGAATTTTCGGAGATAATACTCCCAGTGATTGTTAATAAACCGTCAGAAGAATTATATATTCCACCGCCAGAACTAGCAGTAGCAGTATTATTGGAAATAGTACTTCCTGATATTGTCGTATTTAATAAACCATAATTTCCTATCCCACCGCCAGCAGCAGCAGCATTACTGGAAATAGTACTTGCAGTGATTGTTAAAAAGCCATAATTAAGAATTCCGCCTCCGCTGCCCTCAGTAACAGAATTATTTGAGATTTCGCTTCCAACAATAGTTAATGAGCTATTACCATAACTTACAATTCCTCCTCCACTTCCACTAGAAGAATTATCTGAAATAGTACTTTCGGTAATATTTAAAGTACCAGAATTATATATTCCGCCACCCTCAACAGAGCCATTATTACCGGAAATAGTACTTTCGGTAATATTTAAAGTACCAAAGTCACTGTATATCCCACCACCATAATCAGTAGAGTTATTAGAAATAGTACAATAGTCTATATCAAGATTACCATCAATAATATATACTCCTCTTCCGGTTAGCCCATCTGCGTGTGTAATAGTAAAGCCTTTCAGAGTAGTGCCTTCCAATAAACCGTCAAGGGTAACTGTTGATGAGCCATCATTCCCTCGAATGGTGGTTGAAGAGGCACCATCTATACTTTGTAGTATGATCTTCTTGCCAAAGGGAAAGGTGATGCTCTCATCATAAATACCATCCGAAACTTCAATGGTGTTATTAGTATCTGCATCATTTAGAGCATCCTGGATGGTGTTGTAATAAGTATCTTTGGTAATATTATGTACTAAAAATTTCCCATAATGCATCGCAAAGATCATCAGGTCTTCAAAGTCAATGACATCATCAGGATAAATATCACAAACTTCATTCCAGTTGGCATCAACAGGAGTGGAGCCATAGGCCATAGCAAAGATCATCAGGTCTTCAAAGTCTACACAACCATCCGGAGGACCTCCTCCTGTACTTCCAAAGTCACCGGGAATGAGGGCTAAGGAAGGACTTGAGAACAAGAATAAGCACATAAATATAATTATAATCAATAATAGATATTTCCGTTTCATATTCTTTTACCTCTTTATATTAAAAATTTTTTATTTAACATCTAATTTTGTAAATAAATAATTTATAAAACTTCAGGTACAATAATTTCTCCACTTATAATTTTATCCCTTGCTACCTCAACTTGATCTATCATTTCTGGTGTTACTGAATCTTCATTATACTCATCAAGGGCATAATCTACCCCATAATATAATGTATCTCCGATTGTAATACTCCTATCCAGACCAAATATTTCGATGCCACCTGTAAATGTTCCTTCAACAACAGATTTGATAGTTAGATATACAGTTACATCTACGTGTTTTACCATACTGGTTAGGCCAAAACTTTCTTCAGTTTCCTCAATATAGCCCATATAATTCTGGTTAGAGTCAACTCCAATGACATATCTTTTTCTCTCTTTGCCTGCTTCAAATACTCCAGCCCCGGTAAGACCTGCGGCATGGTAGATAACCCATGCTCCGTTATCGTATTGAGCTAAAGCTAATTCTTTACCTTTGGCTGGGTCAGCAAAGGCTTCAGGAGTATCACCAGCATAGTCAGAGAGTATCGTGCATTCTGGGAATACATAATGGATTCCTGCTCTATAGCCAGCGTCGAATTTATGGATAAGGGGTATATCCATCCCGCCTATAAAACCAACAATATTTTTGTCATCTTCTATTGCTCTCATCCCAGCTATCATCCCTACCAAGAAAGAACCTTCATGTTCTTTAAATAACAAAGAGACAACATTAGATTTATCAGGAATATATCCATCGATAATAGCAAAACTTGTATCAGGGAACTCATCTGCTACTATAGTAATAGCATCTGTAAATAAAAATCCAACACCTATTACCAGATCACAACCAATTTCAGCTAAATTTCTTAAATATATCTCTCTATCTTCATCTTCTTCTGGTTCTATTTCGGTATGCTCAATATTAAAATCTATTTCTGCCCATTCAATACCTCGATAGGCTGAGTCATTAAATGATTCATCCCCTCTTCCTCCAATATCGAAAACCAATCCTATTTTAATTTTTCTTCCATAATTCATCGCAAAGATCATCAAGTCTTCAAAGTCAATCTTATCATCGGGATAGATATCACAGACTGGATTCCAATTGGCATCAACAGGAGTAGAGCCATAGGCCATAGCAAAGATCATCAGATCTTCAAAGTCTACCACTCCATCCGGGGGGCCACCTCCCGCGCTACCGAAGTCACCGGGGATTAGGGCTAAGGAATTGATAGAAAAAAACAAAAAGACAAAAAAGATTATACTAAATAATAAATAATTCTTTTTCATATCCTTACACCTTCTTTCCATAGATTTACTACGACAAATCAGTACTTGCTCTTGACTATCTTATATTTTATTTTCTCTTGAGTATTTTTGTTATTATCTTCTTTTCTTAAAAGCTATTTCCTATTCGTTTTATTAGAGAATAGGAAATAGCTTTTAAGTTAAATTTAATACAAAAGATTAATTATCAGAATAAGTAAAATTCCAGCCTGTAATTAAATCCCAACCTTCCCCTAATGATCCAGCAATTACGTTTCCATATTCGTCATATCCTAAAGCGCAGAAGTTCCAGCTATAGTTATGGCCATCAACTAAAGGAATAGCCTGTCCATTATCATTATAAGCGATGGTAGAGACTACCATATCATTATAAAAAAACCTCTCCCATGTTACTTGGGTAGTGATATAATCATATACCAAAAGATAGCTATCTCCGGAATATATTGACCCATAGGGAAAATCGGAAGTGGTCAGACCTACCGGATTCCAGGTAAAAGTGCAATTAGGATTAGTAATGTTCGATTCATCAACTGGACTTATTAGAGAACAAGGAGGTAGCCAGGTATCTCTGCTAACAGTTTGACTAGGAGCAGTCTCCCAATCAGTACCGTAAGCTGTAACATAATAGGAATAAGTATTACCTGGGGATGTATCATAGTCATAAAAAATATACAAAGTACTACCAGTAGCTGTTTCATCATGTACTACACTATAATCTCCTCCATTAACGCTTCGATATGCCCTATAACCGCTAGCACCAATAAAGCTGTTCCATTCTACCTGAATTATATAATCTTTTACTTCACCCTTTTTTTCTGAATATTCATTAAAATCAGTATTAAATAGGATTTTGGTTTCTTTATTTAATTGTGCGCTTTCATTCCGGAATCCATTCATACCGATAGAAGCATCAGGAGGAGTAACGACGCCAGGATCTATAGTAATTGTATAAGCCCAAACACCAGTTACTACATCTTCTCCATTATAGTAGAACTCCCAATTCTCACTATCAGATGAAGCTACCCAATTTCCGTTATTATCATAACCATATGTATCGACATACCATCTATAAGTATGTCCGGGAATTAATGGATTTGCATTTCCATTCTGATTATAGGTTGCCGTAGAGGTGGTCATATCGTCAAACCAAATATACCATGCTGTCTCATAAGTGCTTGCATCATAAATCCTGAGATAAGTACGACCAGAATAGACATCTCCATAAGGTAAATCAGAGGCATCAAGTCCAACAGGAGACCAGGAGAATATAGGATTAATTTCAGTTATGGTTGAGCCATCAGTAGGACTAATTAAAGAACATGCAGGCAAGAAGGTTTGTGCGGTTATTTCTATAATGACTATCTCACTGGGACTGGTTTCCCAATCGGGTCCATAGGCAATGACATAATAGGAATAGGTGTTTCCTTCTAAAACATCTGAGTCATAGAATCCATAACCAAAATTTCCAACAGGAGGATCTTGCCATTCAAATATCACGGTATAATCTCCGCTATTCACACTACGGTATAATCTATAACCGTCTACTCCGTAATAAGCATCCCAAAGAACTAATATACTATTTACTGTTTCACCTTTTAATCCGTCATCAACATTAGCAATTTGATAGTCCTTTAGTATTTCCGGCGCTAAACCGGTCGATATTTGACGAGTGACTGGGATAGCTTGAACACCCGTTACCACCCCTTCTCCGCTTTGCAAAAACTCATCCCATTGGGTATCTATAGCAAATTGAAGCAAATCATAAGAACTATCATATTCACCAGGAGAATCAATGAGATAAATAGATAGTCCATGAGAATTATCCATTCCTGGACCAACATGACCTTCTGCCACTATAACACTATTTATCAAATCCATCACTGCTTGGGATTCACTCTGACAATCAGGGACATTATTCTTGATGATCTGAGCAAAATCATATAAATCTTTATATTGAGGTCGATCCCATAAAACATATGCTTGAGCAGTTGAACGGGCATTAGAGATTTCTTCCTGATAGGTAGAGTCCATTAAGGCAGTGGAAAAATTATTGATAATACTAAGACTATTATTTAAAAATTCATTATTGAATTGCAAGGCTGATATCGTGGCAGGCAAAGTATGGATAGATAAATTATCAATATATCCATTGACAATCGTTTCGCAAATAGCCAATTGCCCCATATTTGGATTGCTTACCAAATCTCCGGCAAGTTCATCATAAGGCACGCCACCGGTCCATCCGGTATTCTCGGAAGCGATTAAATAATTAGGAGGAGAAGTCATTTCCACGCCTAATTCATAGGCAACTTCAATCATCTGCATATTACAAGCATCTAAACCAAGTATATCTATGTTTATGTTTGCGTTTTCCAAGCTCTGAGCTAATTCCGGTATATCGATATGCTCCCAACCTCCGGTTGTATCATCCCAGATAATTCCTTTGAAAATTTCACCTTCTTCTCTCCAACCGGCACCATGATCGCTAAGAATTAATATATATTGACCTGCGGGATAATTATCGCCAGCCCAATTAATAAAATTAGTTAAGGTTGCTGGATCAGACATATTCTGTTCTGGTAGGCTTTGGACAATATCTTCCGGATAGATTGGATACGCAGAACCTTCTTCTACACCGGTAACATAGTAGCGATAAGTCCCAGTGCAATCATCATAAGGATCCAGTTGTGCAACAATATTAACCTCTTCTGATGAACCAACAGATTCCATCATAGCTAAAATATCCCATGCCCAAAATTCCAGATTATTATCTCCGTCTATATAGACCATCACAGTCCAGGTAGCCTGTTCACATTTCCCATAATTCATGGCAAAGACCATCAGGTCTTCAAAGTCAATCTTATCATCGGGATAGATATCACATAACGGATTCCAGTTTGCATCAACAGGAGTAGAGCCATAGGCCATGGCAAAGATCATCAGGTCTTCAAAGTCGACACAGCCATCTGGAGGACCTCCTCCTGCACTACCGAAGTCACCGGGGATTAAGGCGAAAGAGGTAATGGAAAATAAAAGGATAAAGGCTAATAAAAAGATAAAATGTAACCACCTGTAACAACTTATTTTTTTCATTTCTCTCCTCCAAAATATTTTTCTATTTATAGTTTCAAATATTTTAAAAACTTTTTCTATAATTTTTCCATTCTTATAAATCGAAAAAATAAAAATTAATTTATATTAACTTTGCAATCACTTCCGGTGATATGAGCAATTGAATTATTTTTATCATCTCTTAACTCAGTTGCATTAAAGGTTATGGTAGTTTCACCAGAAGCAATCGAATTAAGAGTAACCGTTAGAAGTGTACCGCTTCCGCTAACATGGGAATCTATTCCCAGACCGGCAATATCCAAAGTTACCATTCCGCTAACATTATCTATTGTTTGCTCCATCAAAGTGGCATTAGGAATAAAATTATTAGCGGTTGATGAATCATATTGGAGTTTATCAGCATCAAAGTTAAGGCTTATACTGGCTCCTTTAAGATGAAAAACATTCTCTACTCTTATCTCAATTTCAACCTTTGAATTAATAGGCGCATCCTGTAATAGAGGATTGAAAGATAGCTGAGTTACTTCCTCTTCTCCATCATTTTTATAAACAGTAATTTCAAATGATTGGGTCTCAAACAGATTATTATCAGATACTTTTACTTCGACATTATTTTCCCCTAACTGATTCAATAGGGGAGTCCAGCTAATTGAACCATTCGATGAATCAATCTCCATGCCTTGAGGTTTTATATTTAGTGAAAAAATCAAAACATCCCCTTCAACATCATAGGCTTCTACATTATAAGTATATTCTTCTCCTACATAAGCTACTTGTGATGGTTCTGAAATGATATTGGGAGGATAATTTTCCACCTCATCGGGTTGTTCTGAAATAATATTGCAACCGGATATATTTATAAGGGTGAAAATAATAATGATAGAAAAAATAACTGCAAAGAAATCTTTTTTTATGTACTTACAAACTCTCATTTTTAATCATCCTTTTAAAAGTATTTTAATCAAATTTGCTTATTCGTAATATTTTATTGTTAAAGATTATTTTTTAAAATAAGGGAATATAAGGGACAAAGGTTTTAATGCTTTATCCCTTATATTATTTTTTATTACATCAACCAGGGATTTTATCTTCATAAGAATCACATATTAGTTTTCAATATAAGTAAATCCCCAATTACCAGCTACCGAAACTGCTGCCAACTCACCTTCCTGGTCAACACCATGACCAATAACATTCCATTCGTAATATTCACCGGAAATTAAAGGGGGTGCTTGCCCATCTTGATTGTAAATAAAAGTAGAAGTAGTCAAATCTTCAGAATGAGCTGACCAAATATCCTCATTATAAACTGGATCTTCATATACTCTTAAAATAGTATGTCCGGAATATATAGTTCCTTCATAAGGATAATCAGCTATCCCAACTGGCAACCAGGTAAATGTTGGTTCAGGATCATTTATAGTTGCTCCATCAATAGGTGATTCAAGGTAACTGATCGGAAGCCACGTGTCTCGAGTTACTGTTTCACTTGGTTCTGTCTCCCAAGTATCTCCATAAGCAGTAACATAGTAAGAATATGTATTTCCTTCTTGAACATCATTATCCCCCCATCCATACCAATCATAACCGGAAGGCGCTTCTTGAGAAAATACCTCTGTAAATGTACCTCCATTAGTACTTTTATATACTTTATAACCACAATTACTCTCCTCTAAATAAGCTGTCCATTGAATATTTATGTGTCGATAGACCTCTTTGCTTCTGCTTATTTCATCTTTATTTAATTGATAGAAAAATGGAATTAGATCAGCTTCGATTAAATACTCTATTAGCCCGCTACTTTGTGCCGAATCATTCCCAACTTGAGTAAATGCATTAACTTCACTTATAACTGCAGGGGCTCCTCCAACAAAAAAGAAAGATCCTCTATCGGCTGTAGCGGTAGATATTCCATCATCACCTTCCCCTTCTATGAAACGACACCAAATATATCCATGTCCTTCAACCAAGGAGGGACCATCATATGTATAGGAGAATACATCAAGATTATTCAATTCAATTTCCCAAACTTCATCTTCTACAACTGTATCATAGAGATTCATGCCAGCTCCAGAGAAATCAAAAGGACCGTTGGGAAAACTAATACTGTTTTCATACTGCCATATAAAGGTAGGAGTAGAGTCAGTTACCACTTCATCTTCAATAGGATCTACTACGATAATTCCCGGTAACCAGGTATCCACCATCATTGTAGAACTAGTTTGTAATTCAGTAATTCCATCAAAGGCTTTAACATAATAGTAGTAAGTATTTCCATCAATTACTTCATAATCCCAAAATTCATACCAATCTCCTTGGAACTCATACTCTCCTTCCAATAAAGTAAAATTATTACCATCAGTACTCTTATAGACTTGATAATCGTTGGCATTAGTATAATCGGTCCACAAGATTCTTACAGCTTGTTCATCAGGAGAAAATGTTTCAGTTCTATAGGTTACTTCCCAGGGTTGATAGCCATAATAAAATCTTGACCAACTTACTGAATTGGCAATTTCATCTCCACTTTCATCTTCACAATCAGCACATATACTAAATTCATAAGTATGACCGGGAATCAAAGGAACTGCTTCTCCATCCTGATTATAAACAGCTGAAGAAACATTAAAATCTGCAATTTTAAACTCCCACACTTCTTCGCCAGTGGACTCATCTTCTACTCGAATATTATTATCTGCAAAATATAAAGGACCATAGGGAAAATTATCTATATCCATATTTATCCATTCAAGAGTAGGAGTAGGATTAGTAACTATAGATTCATGCGATGGAGTAGTACAATAACAGGGAGGTAAGAAAGTATCAATAGTCACTATTAAACTTGGACTTGTTTCTCCGGATGTAGTATCAGCCGTTACATAATAAAAATATGTACTAACTCCGTCCACGTTCTCATCACGAAACTCTATCTCATCATCATCTTCATAGATTTCACCTTGAATTTCACTAAATACTCCCTGACCAATTCTTCTATAAACATGATAATCAGATGCTTCAGGATAACTATTCCAGCTTAACTTAATTTGGTATTCAATATTTCCTTCATATTCATAAGTTTTTGCAGTAGCGTGAAGACCACAAACTAAATTTCCATAATTAAATCGCCAATTCTCAGTCCAGGAGATAGCCATTAAATCTTCATCATAAGCATGAGCACCGGTATTCCAGGAATAGACATGACCGGGGATCAAAGGAGGGGCTTCCCCGTCCTGATTATAAGTAACTGTAGAAACGGTTAGACCATCCAATTCAAGCTGCCAGATTGGTCCATCATCTCCCCCGATTGTTTCATCCCATACCCTGAGAATTGTTTCTCCAAAATCTATATCTTCATAAGGAGTAGTTACTCCGGTTGAATTCCAGGTAAAGACCGGATTGGGATCAGTTATTACAGAATTATGTTCCGGGCTGATAGCAGAACTGGGAGGTAACCAGGTCTCTCTAGTTACGGTTTCACTAGGAAGGGTCTCCCCAAAACCGCCGTAGGCAGTAACATAATAAGAATAAGTACTCCCTGGGGCTACATCATCATCCCACCAGTCATACCAATCATAACCGGGAGGTGCTTCCTGGGAAAAAACTACTGTAAAGGGTGAATCATTAACACTCTTATAAACTTTATAACCACAGCCACTTGCTGCCAGATAAGCTGACCAATCTATATGCATTCCATATTCTATGTCTCCTTCTTTTGTCACTTGAGGTTGATTAAAGTAATAGGTAGAGCCGGGTCTGCTTCCTGATTCTAATTTAGTTACTTCTAGAAAAGATTTATCTCTATCTGGGTGATCGGTAACTGTATAAGCATTAACCTGTGAAATTACTGCCTCTTCATCCCCGATATAAATAAATTCATTCCATTCACTATCTGACGATGCAATCATCTGATTTTCTTCATTATAGCCATGACCCAAAGTTTGCCATCTATAACTATGGCCCGGGATAAGTGGTGTAGCATTTCCATTGGAGTTGTAAGTGGCAGAAGAAATTGTCATCCCATTAGTAGAGTACCACCAAACCTGTTCACTATCAGATGTTTCATCCCATACTCTGATACAAGTTTTTCCGTAGGCTATATCCCCGTAAGGAAAATCTGACGTTTCCAATCCCACGGGATTCCAGCTAAAAGTTGGTTCCGAAGTTGTAATCACTGCTTCATCAGTTGGGCTAATCAGTGAACAGGTAGGCAACCAGGTATACCTGGTTGAAATATTACTTTGTTCGGTTTGCCAGCCGCTACCATAAGCAATAACATAATAGGAATAGGTATTGCCATCTTGAACATCATAATCGTACCATCCATGCCCATCCCAACCAGGCCAATTACTACTGGGGGGTGGATATCCGTCAAATACTTCAACAAAATCTCCTTCATTAACTTTTCGATACACTTTATACCCATCTGCTTCATTATAAGTTGACCAATGGACATAAATATGGTGATGCGTGATATTTCTTGTTATATTTCTGACTTTCTTATCTTTAGGTATTCGGTTATTTTCATTAATAATTAAATCACTGCTATCTGTATCATTAGATATAACAGTTATGGCAATTACATTTTCTACTAAATTATCTTCACATTCCCCATAATGCATCGCAAAGATCATCAGGTCTTCAAAATCAATACATCCATCTGGGATAGTAGAACCAGAGCTGGCAATATCGCAGAGTACATTCCAGTTACCATCCCCCTCACAAGAGCCGTAAGCCATGGCAAAGATCATCAGGTCTTCAAAGTCTACTACTCCATCAGGGGGACCACCTCCTGCACTACCAAAGTCACCGGGGATTAAGGCTAAGGAAGGAGTTGAAAACAAGAATAAGCACACAAACAGAATTATAGTTAATAATATATATTTCTGTTTCATATTCTTT
>Ga0190359_1001577_pt1 | contig 14247 bp, 14 predicted proteins | sample 48721823_MG_FD_161269 | JGI IMG/M metagenome (GOLD analysis project Ga0190359, IMG submission 161269) | Hydrothermal vent microbial mat bacterial communities from Southern Trench, Guaymas Basin, Mexico - 4872-18-2-3_MG | ecosystem: Environmental > Aquatic > Marine > Hydrothermal vents >... | reverse complement strand
TAACCCTCAGTTTCTAAAAATTTTGAAAGGGAGAGACATATTCCTTTATCATCATCTATAATAAAAATCTTTTTATCCCGCATGATTTTTCTTTATTACTATAAGAACCTGTGTGCCCACACCTTTTCTGGAGGAAATTTTTAAAAAGCCGCCGTGATTCTTGACTATTCTTTCTACAATTGATAATCCGAAGCCTGTTCCTTCTTTTTTTGTAGTAAAGAATATATCTCTTGCCCTCTTCAAAGTATCCTCATCCATTCCCTCACCCGTATCTTCAATAAGAATCCCAACATATCCACGAGGTATAACTTCCTTGCCATCATAGAGAGTTACTTCTTCACCTTCTCCAAAGCATACAATGGAAACTTTACCTTCATCTCTTATTGCCTCAATTGCGTTTTTTAAAACGTTTAAAATTGCACTTCTTAATTGTCCTGGATCTGCTTGAAGATAAATATCCAGGCAGGCATTTTGCTGAACATTGATTTTCTGGTTATTTTTATACAGACATTTTAATTCCTCCAGCGTCTCATCAATGATATTTTTGAGACTGATTCCAACAAAATTAGGTGATGGCATCTTCGAAAATTTCAAAAAATCAGTGGCGATACGGTTGAGTCTTTCTGTTTCTTTCATAATGCTTTCGAGAAATTCCTTATCCGGATTTATCTGTTTGTGATTCAAAAGCTCCATAGCTGTACTTATTGCAGTCACCGGGTTTCTTATCTCATGTGCAAGATTGGCAGCAAATTCTCCGAGAAGAGCAAGCCTCTCCAGGTTTAATTTCTCCTGCTCTATTTTTTTTATTTCAGTCAAATCCTGAAACACCAATATCACACCTCCATTAGGGAGGGTTTTAGAAGAATAACCAATTATCTTCCCGCCAATGTCTATCTCGTCTCTAATGGGCAATTCGGGGCTCTTAAGAACTTTATTGATAAGGAGCCTCTCCTCGGAGGCTGTCAATAATTCCATGGCACTTTTATTTCTATAGGTTACCCTTTTATTCCCTTCTATTGTAATAACTCCACTTGGAATGCTCTCCAGTATTTTGCTGCTGGAAAGCCGTGTCTTTTCCAGTTCCTGCCCTGTTTTCTGCAATTTTTTTGCAACAAAGTAGGAAAGAAAAACAAAGAGGAAAAAAACTACAGAATTATAATACAAACTCTGAAATATTTCAGCGGTAGATGAAGGGGTACCCATCCCGTGTAAAATACCAAAATACTCGAGAAGAAAAATACTCCCGAGAAGCAAAAGACTCAGTATGGCCGTTACTATCCCTCCTCTGATCCCCTGGAAGTATGATCCGGCAACAATTATGAAAATAAAGAGACTCTGCATTCTGCTCTGAGGGCCCCCTGTTAAATGGACTAACCAGGCTATCATTGAAATATAAAAAAGAATAGTAACCCAGTAAACAACTACAAAGGGTATCTTTTTCAGTCCAAAATGAACAAGAAGCAAGGAGAAGAAAATGGTTCCCAGAGATACTCCAAATAATGAGTTTATGAGCTGAGTAAATCCAAGGGCTTCCAGATAAAAATAAGCTAATAAAGAGATAAACGAAAAGGAAAAAGCAATTATGTAAATAAAATATTGGAAATCGGCTTTTTGTCTCAATTCACAACTTACGCTATTTTATAGTTCCTGCTAATCCAAAAATCGGCAGATACATTGATATAAGAATAGCACCAACAAATACACCCATTATTACAACCATCACAGGCTCAAGCACTGAAGCAAGCCCAGATACAGCAGTATCCACCTCATCATCATAAAAGTCTGCTATCCTGTGTAGCATTTCTGCAAGTTTACCTGTCTGTTCTCCCACTGTGATTAAATGTATAACCATAGCAGGGAAAACGCCTGTTTCTCGCAAGGGCTCACCTATGTTTTTACCCTCGCTTACCATTTTCCTGGCCTTTAACACTGCACTTTCTATAATTTTGTTTCCGGAAGCCCTGGCTGTTATTTCCATACTTTCAATAATAGGGACACCGCTGGAAAGAAGAATACCGAGTGTCCTTGCAAACCGGGCAATTGCTACCTTCCTTATAAGTGAACCAAAGATAATCATGCGCATAATAAGACTATCCCACATTCGTTTACCTGCATCAGTCTTTACGAATCTCCTGAATAAAAATATCAATACTGCTACCACAATCACAATATGAATGAAAAATCTCTTCAATATATTACTAATTCCAATTACAATCATGGTAGGTGTAGGGAGTTTTGCACCTACATCTGCATAAAGCTGGGCAAATTTCGGAATGATAAAGACAAGAAGGAAGGTGGTCACTGCGATCAATACCACAAATATAACCATTGGATAAGCTGCCGCAGCTTTGATTTTGCGTTTCAATGAGTCCATTTTTTCATAATAAGACGCCACTTCTTTTAATGTGTTTCCAAGAGCACCACCCGTCTCACCCACTGCAACCATCTGTACCAACATATGCGGGAAAATCTTGGGATGGTTCTTCATTGACTCAGCAAGAGTTTTACCCCCTTCTACATCCTCCTTAACTCTTCTAATCACATCCCTGAAATGCCTCTTCTGAGTTTGCTCACTCAAAATATCAAGAGCCTGGACAATTGGAATACCTGCTTCGATCATTACTGCAAACTGCCGGGAAAAAATTGCAAGATCCCTTGTACCCACACTGCCAAAAAAGGGAAGTCTTATACCTTTCCTTCCCACTGTTTCCACTCTCACCACAGAAAGACCCATGGCTTTCAATTTTGATGCCACTTCATCTGCACTCTTGCCTTTCATTCTACCAGTGCGGGTCTTACCCGCTTGATCTCGTGCCACATAGGAAAAAACTGCCATAAAGACCTCCTTTATATTCCTTAAATTTTATTTTTTAAGAGCAACCCCTATCATCTTTTTGAGCTCATCGGGCCTGGGAGAGACAAGCAGTGCAGTTTGCAATGAAATAGCACCCTTCCTGTATAAACTCGCCAGAGACATATTCATGGTCTGCATTCCAAAGGCCTGGCTTGCCTGCATAACACCATACATCTCATGAACCCTGGATTCTCTTATAAGGGTCTGAATTGCTGGTGTAGCCACCAGAACTTCGGTAGCAAGTACCATACCTTTACCTCTGGCATGTGGAAGAAGCTTCTGAGCGATCACTGCCTCAAGAACACCTGCAAGCTGAACCCTGACTTGATCCTGCTGGTGAGGTGGAAACACATCTATTATTCTGTTAATGGATTCTATAGCAGTCCCGGTATGGAGTGTTGCAAATACTAAATGTCCTGTCTCAGCAGCTACCAGTGCAGATTGAATTGTTTCAAGATCTCTCATCTCCCCCACCATAATTATGTCAGGATCCTGCCTCAAAGCGTACTTTAGAGCACGGGCAAAGGATTTAGTATCCTGCCCCACTTCTCTTTGAGCCACGATTGATTTTCTGTTTCTATGAAGATACTCAATAGGGTCTTCAAGAGTAATAATATGTGTAGCGCGTGTCTGATTAATTCTATCAATTAAAGAGGCCAGTGTTGTAGATTTACCACTGCCTGTGGGTCCGGTAACAAGAACCAGGCCCTTATCTTTCTCCACCAGGGAGTGAACTATTGGGGGAAGACCCAGGCTTTCCAGTTGCGGAATCTGAAAAGGTATTCTTCTAATAGCTGCAGCAACAGTTCCCCTCTGGAAAAAAGCATTACACCTAAATCTCGAAAGCCCTTCAATGGAAACCGCAAAGTCGAGTTCCAGTTCTTCTTCCAATTTTGCTCTCTGTGTTTCTGTCAACAAACTATATACGAGGGCCTTAACATCATGAGAGGTTAAGTACTTATAATTGGTGGGGATAAGTTGTTTATCAATCCTTAAATAGGGAGGAGCTCCTGCAACAAGATGTAAATCAGTTGCTTTTTTAAAAACCATCTCCTCCAATAATTCCTTAATGGTTACTTCTGCCATATTAAGCCTCCATGGTTGCCCTTAATATTTCTTCAACGGATGTTTTACCCTGAATGAATTTCAAAATTGCTGCTTCTCTTAAGGTTAGCATCCCTTCCTCTATTGCTCTTTCTCTGATTTCATGTATGGGCCTCTCGTCCAGAATCATTTCCCTTATAGTGGGTGTTACAAGCATAACTTCATATACACCTTCTCTGCCTTTATATCTTGTGCCATTACATTCCACGCAACCTTCGCCCTCAGTATATACAGTATACCCTTCGATATCCTTGGGAGTGAGGTCTATCATCTTTAATCTCTCGGGACTTGGTTTAAAGGGTTTCTTACACTTGGGACATAATTTTCTAATAAGTCTTTGTGCAAGTACGAGAATAAGAGAATCTGCGATAAGATAGGGTGGTACACCCATATCTATAAGACGAGCAATAGTGCTCGGAGCATCATTGGTGTGTAAAGTCGAAAGAACAAGGTGACCGGTTAAAGCTGCCTTCACAGCAATAGAGGCTGTTTCTTCATCTCTGATCTCTCCCACCATGATGATGTCTGGGTCCTGTCTCAAGAACGCCCTTAATGCAGCGGCAAAAGTCAAACCAATTTCTTCTTTAACATTCACTTGGTTGATCCCGGGGAAATTAAACTCTACAGGATCCTCTGCTGTCATAATATTTACCTCTGGTCTATTTAATTTAGAAAGGGCGGAATAAAGTGTAGTAGTTTTACCACTTCCAGTAGGTCCAGTAACCAAAATCATTCCATAAGGCCTTGTAATAGCATATTCAAATTTTTTCAGTGAATCAGGCTCGAAGCCGAGTTTTGTTAGGTCAAGTTGTAGACTCCCTTTGTCCAGAATTCTCATTACCACTTTTTCTCCAAAGAGCGTGGGGAGAGTAGAAACACGAAGATCTATGGTTCTTCCGTCGGCCATCTTCATCTTAATGTGTCCATCCTGTGGTAGCCGCCTCTCTGCAATATCGAGCTTTGAAAGAATCTTAATTCTTGAAACAATTGCGTTTTTCCACGATACGGGAGGAGCCTCTACCTCATGTAAAGTACCATCTATCCTCATCCTGACACGAATTTCTTTTTCAAAGGGCTCTATATGTATATCACTGGCTCCCTTCTTTACAGCATCTCTTATAAGAGCATTCACAAACTTTACCACGGGAGCTTCTTCTGCAAGCTGTAAGGCAAGGTCTTCAGACTCTTCTTTTTCTTCTATAACCTGTATTTCATCCTCACTTACTGAACTTAAAACCTCAGATAATTCGTCTTCTTCTCCATAATATTTCTTAATGGCCGCTTTTATTTTATCCTCAGGTGCAAGAAGAGGCTCCACTCTATGACCGGTTACAAAAGTAAGGTTATCAAGGACTGCAATATTGGTTGGATCTGATACGGCAACATAAAGAATTCTCCCCCTTCGTTTCAAGGGGAACACATTGTTTTTACGAGCAAAGTCTGCAGGTACCAGCTGCAAAATCGAAGGATCAACCCCGTTCTCTGGAATCTCTGCAAGATGCACCTTGTATTCTTTACTTAAAACCTTCAGAAATTGTTCCTGAGTAATGTACCCCAAATCTTCAAGAACTTTTATTACATCCTGTCTGGTAGCTTTTGCACGTTCTCTGGCTTCATGGGCCTGGTCCAGATTTATCAATTTATACTTCAATAAAATATTCAATACCTTTCCCTCATCCACAATCTCACCTCCAAAATTACGCCTCTAATATGTATATTTTACTCTAAAAAACAAAATTGTCAAGCTTGAAGACACACCACCCACAATTTAAACTTAGATTATGCTGTATATCTTAGTATTCATCTTAGGAGCTGTAGTAGGCAGTTTTATCAACGTATGTATTTACCGAATCCCCAGAAAGGAATCTCTGCTCTGGCCTTCCTCCCATTGCCCTCATTGTGGAAGGAAGATTAAGTTCTATGACAATATTCCTATTATTTCTTACATAATATTAAGAGGCAAATGCAGATACTGTAAAAGGCAAATCTCACCACAATACCCCCTGGTAGAAGCTCTGACTGCATTTTTATTTCTGGGTTTATATATAAAATTCCACTTAAGTCTGGCATACCTAAAATTTATTCTATTCACTACATCCCTTGTATGTATTTCTGGAATTGACCTTAAAGAAAAAATCATTCCCGACATCATTGTACTACCCTCCACTCTTATCGGAGGTTTTATGAGTATAGTACTCAAGGATATGGCTTTATGGAATATTCTTGCCGGTGTATTCGGTGGAGCTATCTTTTTATTTATTGTTAGAATTGTTGCCAGCAAAATCTTCAAGAGGGAAGCTCTGGGAGAAGGAGACATTACACTAATAGCCATGATCGGAGCGTATACAGGTATATACGGGGTATACATTTCTATATTTGCAGGTTCTATTATTGGAAGTATTATAGGAATTATTTTACTACTATTTAAAAAGCAGAGAGAAATACCTTTTGGACCCTTTTTATCCATGGGAGCCATTTTAGCAGCATTTCTTTTATTTAAATAATCTTTGCATTTTTTTCTGATTTATGATATAATAACACCACCAAACTTAAGGAGGGCATTATGAAGAAGTTGTTAATAATGGCCCTGGTCTTGGGCATTGCAGGGATAGGCTGTAAAAAAGCCAAGAAAGAAGCTGCACAGCCTCCAGCAACTGAAGAAGTTGCTCCTGCAGAGACTACAAAAATAGAAACCACAAAGGTAGAAACAACTGAAGGCCAGCAGCCTGCTGAGACAGAAGAGGCACAGGAACAGGCAGAAGAGACCGGGAAATAGACAGTTAAACACTTAGTGGGGCCGTAGCTCAACTGGGAGAGCGTCAGGCTGGCAGTCTGAAGGTCGTGGGTTCGAGTCCCACCGGCTCCACTTTTATTTTGCGGGGGTGGCGGAACAGGCAGACGCGCCAGATTTAGGATCTGGTGGGTAAAACCCGTGCGGGTTCAAGTCCCGCCTCCCGCATATTGCTATGTTTTTTTTACATTTTTTAATTGCTTTCAAATTTATATCTCTGGTTCCAAGTATCACAGAAATTTTTTATCTCCTGGATGCAGATGACAGCCTTCTGGCAACAACCATTTACTGTGACTACCCAAAAGAAGCTTTAGAAAAGCCAAAGGTAGGAGATTTAATTCATCCTGACTACGAAAAAATACTTCGGTTGAACCCCGATTATGTTCTCATTACTTTACCCATGCAGGAAATGGTTAGAAGAAACCTTGATAAATTGGGATTAAAATGGTTGGCTTTTTCGCCTGAATCAATTGAAGGTGTGCTTAAGACCATTGATTCCCTGGGTAAAATTACAGGTAAAATATCAAGAAGTGCTTTTGTAATAGATTCTTTGAGAAAAATATTGAAAACCCTTGAATCGCCTCTCCGTTCTCCGGGGGTTTATATTGAATTATCATATAAACCCCTGTATACCTGTGGAAGGAAAAGCTTCATTAACGAGGTTATTGAAGTTGCAGGAGGAAGAAATATATTTGCTGATCAGAATACCGCTTATTTTTCTCCTCCTCAGGAGGATATTATAAAAAAATCACCGGATATTATAATTTTATCATATCCAGGGGCACAAAAGGAAAAGATTTATAGAAGACTGGGGTGGGAGAATGTAAGGGCTGTAAAAAAACATCATATTTATATCCTGGATCAGGATATTATTTCCAGACCAGGTCCGCGTATCTTCTCAGCTATAAAAATCCTAAATAAAATGTTTATTGAGTGGTCGAAGGCACATAATCCCTGAGAACAGCCTTTAATGTTCCGAAAAAAAGCTTACTTCTTAATTGAAGAGGTATTTTCTTCTCATCTACTTGAAGCCAGACTTCCATTTCCCCTCCAGATTTTATAATATTTGCCCCTTTAAAATCCGGTTTGAGAACGATGCAATTCATTCCTCTGAATTTTTTGTAACCCACAACTATAATTTTCATCATTCTACTTCTTTTGTCTACATGGATGGGGACCTCCATGGTATCACCTGGCGTTAGATGTTGTTTTCTAATATAGTAGTATACAGAAAGTGGATCCAGTGCACCATGAGGAATGGGATAGCTTTTCCCATTTGGATATCGGGCACTATCCCCTTGAGGATAATAATCTATCCAGGCCTCGGTGGTGAACTTTCCCTCTTTCAAGTATTTTTCATATCTCAACGTGAAAAATGAATCGGTGGTTACGTAAGAATAGAGATCATCAGCCACTTTAAAAAAATAGTTAAATGTTCCTGTTGTTCTGGCGCTTAGATGAAATTTATATACCTCCTTTCCCCTTAAAGTATCTATTTTCATAACTTCCAGTATCATCTCTCCTGCCTTGAAGGGACCATACGAAACATCAAAGATGAGCTTCTCTCCCACCTTAAATGGGGTAAAAGCAAATGAAAGAAACAAAAAAATAGATATCAACTCGACTTGCCTTTCTTCTTTTCAAGCTCTCTCCTGTACGCCTCCTCTCGGAATTCATTAACGTAGTCAGGAGACTCAAACAAATATATAAATTTCTCGGGAACATCGTATCTACCCTCAAGGATTGCAACAGCGTCCTCCACGAGAACAAGCTCTTCATCCGTAGGTATCACAAAAACCTTAACAGGTGAATCATCGGCTGAGATTATAAATTCATGATTTCTACTCGTTGCATTCATGTTCCTTTCCTTATCTAACTTTACTCCGAGATAATCAAGGCCCTCTAAGGATTTCTCTCTTATTATCCATCCCTTTTCTCCAACTCCAGCAGTGAAAACAATGGCGTCCACCCTACCCAGAGCAGCCATATACGCACCTATATATTTTTTTATTCTGTAGGCTTCCATTTCTATTGCAAGCTTGGCCCTCTCATCTCCTTTTTTAGCGGCTATTTCTACATCCCTTCTATCAGTGTATTTTCCAGTTATACCAAGAATTCCACTCTTCTTATTCAGAATTTCAACAACCTGATGTGCTGTTAAACCCTCTCTATCCATAATATATGGAATTATAGCAGGATCTATATCCCCGGATCTGGTACCCATTATCAAGCCTTCAAGTGGTGTAAATCCCATGGAGTGATCAAAAGCTTTCCCATTTTTTATTGCAGTGATAGAAGCGCCATTGCCAATATGTGCTGTTATAAGATTAACTTCTTTGGGCTTCTTTTTCAAAAGTGCAGCAGCTCTTCTGGATACATAGAGGTGAGAGGTCCCATGAAATCCATATCTTCTCACTCCGTGTTTTTCATACCATTCATAAGGGACTGCATAAAGATACACAAATTTGGGCATTGTTTGTAGAAAAGCAGTATCCATTACAGCTACATGTGTAACATCAGGAAGTAGTTCTCTTGCAGCTTCTATACCCATAACGTTTGCAGGATTGTGCAGTGGAGCCAGATAGCTTAATTCTTTAAAAACGCTAATTACTTCATCATCAATAACTACCGACTTCGTGAATTTTTCACCTCCATGCACTACTCGATGGGAAACTGCTTTAATTTCAGATAGATCTTTTATAACACCCACATCCGGGTCCAGGATTGTATCTATTACCAGCTTAATAGCAATTTTGTGATCTGGACATTCATGTTCTACTCTCAAAGGGTCTTTCCCCGGTACTTCGTGAAATATAAAAGAACCTCCAATAGTAACCCTTTCCACTATACCTTTACAGAGTGGTCTTTTCTTTTCCCAATCGTATACCTGATATTTTACAGAAGAGCTTCCACAATTAAGAGTTAATATTTTCATATTACCACCCCTTTCCTGCCATAAGGGCTGCTAATGCAATGGAAAGAAACTTGGAGTCCTCGCTATCTGCTCGAGAAGTCAGGATGCAGGGCGCAGTAGTCCCGGCAACAATTGCAGCAATTCTGCCACCAGAAAGCTGAGTGCATGTCTTAAAAAATACATTCCCTGTCTCAATATTGGGGAAAATAAGAATATCGGCATCCCCTGCAACTTCTGACTTAATTCCTTTTATGTCAGCACATTCTTTTGAAACCGCTATATCCAAAGCCATGGGTCCATCCACCAGGGCTCCCTTTATCTGTCCTCTTTCTGCCATAACCTTAATTAATGCTGCATCCAGTGTAGATGGCATTTTGGGATTAACAGTCTCCACAGCACTTATAATTGCAGCTTTTGGTGTTTCTATACCCAATTCATGCGCTACTTTTATAGAATATTCAAGCATTTTCACCTTTTGAGCAAGGTCAGGAGCAATTATCACAGCTACATCTGCCACAATAAGAAGTTTTGGATAAAGAGGAAACTCCACCAGAGTGACATGTGAAAGTAACCCTCCAGGAGGGAGTAATCCCTCTTCCTTATTAAGAATCGCGCGCATGTAGTCTGCAGTTTTAACAAGACCTTTCATTAGCATATCTCCTTTACCATCGCGTACGAATTTCACAGCAAGCTTTGCAGCCTTCTTGGAATCCTCCTCATGAACAATCTCATCAAAAATATCAGGATCAACTCCGTGCTCTAAAGCCACTTCTTTAATTTTTTCCGTATTTCCCACCATAACAACATCCACAAGGCCTTCTTTTTTTGCCTTAGCCACTGCTTCTATAGTATGTGGGTCTTCACCTGCCGCAACCACCAGCCTTTTAGAAGGCTCCCCTTTTACTTTTTCAACAAGTTCATCAAGTCTTTTGATCATTTCTTCTCCTCCTCCTTTAAATAATCCTCATAAATTTTAGCCTCTTCCTCCCCTCTCAAAACTCTTAAAGCCCCTTCAAGAAGGGCCCTCATCTCATCACCCCCGGGATATAAAAGTATCCGCGAAATAAAGCTAACCCTCTTTTTAATCCAGTCTATAAATTTTTGATAATATGCAAGACCACCAGAAATTACAATAGCATCAACATTGCCTTCGAGGACAGTGGCTCCTGCGCCTATCCATTTGGCAACATTGTATGCCATAGCTTCCATTATGAATTCTGCCTTTTTGTCACCCTGTTCTATTCTCTTTTCCACATCCCTCATATCATTTGTTCCAAGATGAGCTACAATGCCACCTTTACCTGCTAATTTTTTCTTCAATTCTCCTTCAGTATATTTACCAGAAAGGACCAATTTAACCAGGTCCCATGCTGGAAGGCTTCCTGCCCTTTCAGGTGCAAAGGGGCCATCTCCATTTAGAGCATTATTCACATCTACAACCTTTCCTCTTTTATGGACACCTATACTGATTCCCCCTCCCAGATGCACCACTATGAGATTTACTGTTTCATAAGTCTTTCCCAGATCTTTAGATGCAAGTCTTGCTACTCTCTTCTGGTTAAGTGCATGAAAAATACTTCTCCTGTTTATTTCAGGGAGACCAGTAACTTTTGCAATGGGTTCCATCTCATCAACAACCACAGGGTCCACAATAAATGCAGGTATTCCAAGAGGAGCAGCAATGGAATCAGCCAGCAAACCACCTAAATTGGATGCGTGCTCTCCCTGAATCCCAATTTTTAAGTGCTCCAGCATCTTAGGTGTTACTTTGTAAGTTCCGCCGGGGATTGGTCTGAGAAGTCCACCTCTCCCCACTACCGCACTCAATTCTTCTAATTTTATACCCCTTTTTTCAAGTTCCTGAAGGATTGTCTCTCTCCTGAAATCAAACTGATCTATGATTCTTTCATATTTGCTTATAGTGTTAATATCGTGAGAAATGCTTGTGGAAAATACTTCTTCCTCATTTCTATAGAGGGCAATTTTAGTGGATGTAGAACCTGGGTTTATAACCAGTATCTTAAAATCCATTCATCCCTCCTTTGTTTCTAAAATTATATTTTCTAAGTTGCGAACGTGCAAAAACTTAACAATATTCAAACTTTCTAAGAAAATATGGAACCCATATATTCTTTAGATAGTAGAGAATTTTATCGCGAATTAATTGATAAAAAGCAAGACCTCTGCCAATGGGGTCCTCGATATCCTCACTTCCTCCTGAAAGAAGCACAGCCTTAACTCTATAAGGTTCAGGTATCTGAAGCACATGTTTATGTTCCATGCAGATGATTAAATCCGCTGCTTCTATATCCTGATGCTCCAGCATTCGGGATTGATGATTTTCAATATCTATACCGATCTCCTTAAGAACCATGACAACTTCATCAGGTGGAGGATACCCGGAATGGTATTGGTTCCTCTTGAACTGTAAATAATATTTTTGCAATTAATTGTTAATTTCCTTGAAATCCATTCTGCCATGGGGCTTCTACATGTATTACCTGTACATACATATAGAACACTTAAATTCAAACCTTCCGCCAGTTTTACTTCAACACTTAATCTTTTTTCAATTTCCATTATGCCAATTTTCCCTTTTCTTAATATTTTAGGCTGTTTAGCTGTAACTTCAACGACTGTAGAGGCAAGAGTCCCAGTATGCCCCTCTACCACATAGTCTATTCCTTTGCCCAGTACACTTTTCACCTCATCTCCAGTGCGGAGTGGAGGACTCCCCGAGATATTAGCACTGGTTGATATCAGTGGAGCCTTTATTTTTTGTAATATCTCCTGAATTTCTTTACCAGAGGGAATTCTTACGCCAATCTTACCCTCCGGGGACACTGCAAGCTGTGGGGCTTCAGGAGAAGCATAACCCACCACTGTCAGTGGGCCGGGCCAAAAAGCTTCCATAAGTTTAATAGCGTAATCGGGAACATCTCGTAAGAGTTTAATTGCGCTTTCAATACTTTCCACAAATACCGGTAAAGGTTTATCCCGCGGTCTTCTCTTTATACTGTAAATCTTCTCTACAGCCTCTCTATTATCAGCCAGAGCTATAAGGCCGTAAACAGTATCTGTGGGTATAGCAACCACTCCCCCTTTTTTCAATATCTTTAAAACATGCTTCATCTTTCGAATTGCACACCAAAGATTAATGCAGGATTTTCAGTTAAAGGAAATGCAAACTCCAGGGTGATGCCAAAAGGTAGGCCACGATACTTTCCCCCTCCTTTTCTGGAAGCTTTTATTCCAAAAAATATTGCTTCAAATTGTTTAAAATCATCGACATCCTGAATTGCAGGCGCATCTGCCCCTCTCCTGTAATCAGGCATCCTTAGAATTTCCAGGCCTGTATAAATAGAAGAAAAACGGGATAGTCTTTTTGAAACGAGAAGATCCAGATGTAAACTTATACCCTGTGCAACAGGATGGTAACCGAATCCAAAGAGAGTTCCCAAACTGAAAGGAGCCTCATTCAAAAGGCGTAACTTGCCATAAGGGCCAATTCCTTCTCCTAAACTCCCCCTTAGTCCCACATCAAAAGAACCATTGGTTCCATAACCTATATATCCGCCAATATTGGGGAGTGTATAAGCATTTCCTCTATCTTTTGCTTCTTCCCTGGACACCTTATCAAAATAGAAGGGATAATTTACATACCACCCCGCATCAACTCCCCCGGGTTCCAGAGTTTGGGCCGTTTGAAAAGTACCAAAGAAACAGCCTGACGTCAAGAGAGAAAAAACCATCAGAATCCCAATACTTATTTTACTTATCTTAAGGGCTTTCATTATTCCCTCCTATAAGTTTCCCCTCACTATTTTAACCCCAAAGTTTCTCAGGATAAAGTCCTTTATACAATTCAGGGCTTTCAATACACATTTCGTGACTATAATCTTATCCCTTTCGTAAAGCTTCAATATATATTCTTCTCCTCTCCGCCTTAGCGATACAAATATTCGTTGATTTATAAATTCCTCATTTATGAGAATGGGAATTAATATTTCATCTTCTGTATTTGCCAGAAATGCCTTCTCAGATTTAAAATGGCAGCCTTTCTCTTTTTTCTCAAATGGTTTAAATTTTTCAATGAAATCATGTAAAAAGATTTTCGATGCTTCCATTACCAAATGCGGCATGATTCCAATAACCTCTCCTTTTTCCACTCCAAAGTTATCTTCATCTCTTTTCTTAATTATAAAGTAATGAATTTCTTTGTTTGAACTTTGCCACTTCCTTTCATATTTGGTTTTGATGGGGAATGGGGATTGTGAGTGTGTTTCAATCTCCATTCCTCTTTCTCTAACGAATTCCATAAGCTCCTCTTTTAAAATAACCGAATCAGTAGAAAGATAAAACTTTCCTCCTTTTTTTAAACGGGAAAATATTAATCTCAAACTTTTCTCATTTGTAATTCGCCTTTTCTCCTGCCCGCTTTTCGGCCAGGGGTCAGGAAAATTTGCATAAATTTCGTCTATACTATTGGGTTCAAATCCATAATATAATACCGTTCTGGCATCCTCTTTCAAAAGAACTACATTGGAAATTCCTTCTCTCAAAATTCTATGCATCACTTTTTTA